>WNFI01194907.1_pt1 | contig 22246 bp, 17 predicted proteins | sample 5400471 | NCBI WGS metagenome assembly WNFI01 (sample SAMN13153348, study PRJNA577476) | soil metagenome | isolation source: 100 cm saprolite on Douglas fir-dominated hillslope | place: USA:California | collected 2013-09-17
TGGGAGACACCCTGTCCCATCCCGTGGGCACCTGCAAGATGGGCAACGACGCGGTCGCAGTAGTTGATTCAGAATTGCGCGTGCGCGGAATTGAAGCGCTGCGCGTAGTGGATGCGGCAATCATGCCTTGCATCACCAGCGGTAACACGTGTGCGCCCACGCTCATGATCGCGGAAAAGGGCGCTGATCTGATCAAAGGCGGTAAGGCAGCAAGCAAGAAGGCTTAGGCCAAGACATGAGAAATCGTCTAGCCGGCAAACTGTTGCATGGTGGAGTTGAACGAGCGGCTCGTGAGTTCATCGAGGGACATCTTTCGAAGTTCTTGTGAAAGAACTTCGATTCCCCACGGCCCCTGGTAGCCGGCTTTACGGACGCTGGCGATGAAGCTTTTGATATCGAACTCTCCTTCGCCACAAAGCCTTCGGTGATTGACCGTGTCTTCATGCAGGCCCCACGGCGCCTGAAATGTCCCGTCGTTTAGTTCGACACCGACAATATACTCAACCGGAACGCGCGCAACTTCATCGTAGGGAGTATTCAATTTCACGATGTGCCAAAGATCAAAAACAATGCCGCCGTTCTTTGCGCCCGCGCCTTTCACCATGGTCAGCGAATCCTTGAGCGTATCAATCATGGCGAAGGGCATTAGCTCGAAGCCGATTCGCGTTCCAGACTCGGCGGCGTCCGCGCAGAGTGCGGCGAAGGTTTCAATCAGTCGCGGCATGGCGACCTGCTCACGAAAGAAGTCCCCGACTTTGATGTGCTTTGCTTGTAGAGCTTCCGCTGCCGTCAGCAGCTTTCGTTTCCAGATATCAGATTGTTTCTTTCTGTCGCCGTCCGTGAACCAGTTGTACAAGAACTCAAGCTCGACGTATTGGATGCCGTTGTCGTCCAGGATTTGCTTCATTTCACTTAGGCTGCGCTTCTGGAGCGTGTGTTCGAGGTCGGTATGCCAGATGCCAAAGCCTTTGAACCCCGCTTTGGCGGCGGATTCCACGCGGTCCCCTTGTTTGACTGTGTCACCTTCATGTTTGAGCCACCGCACGACCGTTGCCTTGGTGCTGGTAACTCCGCCAGATTTTGGAACTATCACAGTGGTCACGATGTTTCCTTTTAGAACGCAGGGTTGTGGCAACCCGGCTTGTGCTACCAAGACAAACTCACGAACAATTTCCCCGGAATCGAGAGGGTTGCCCAAGCTGCGCAAACCTCGAAACGGCTGGCTTTCGGGGCATGGACTGTGGATCAATGCATGCCCCGAAACCGATCTAACAAAGTCTTCGTTAAAGCGAGAATCAAAACGAAAACTTGGCCGAGAACTGAATCTGTCTCGGGTTGAGCACAGTCCTTGGTTTTCCGAAAGTGGGGTTCGGTGTGGGTGGAACGGGCACGGGCAAAAGTCCCTTGGACAAAAAGTTCAGTGGGGCAAGGGCAGCCTGTTGCGCGGCGCAGGATACCGATCCACTCTGAATAGCGCGGGTAGTCGCGTCGTTAAAGGATTTTGGTATGGCCCCGCAGAAAACGGGCGAACCGTATACAGTGTTGATCTCGTCTATGTTGGCCCGGTTTAATACGTTGAATACGTCCATGGTCAAATCGAGTCTCTGATGCTCCGCGATCTTGAAGAACCGCGAGACGCGCACGTCCCCTGAATACATGCCGTCGCCAAGGTAAGTGTTCCTGCCGATTGTGGTAGAGCAGTGGTCGGATGACGTGCATGAACCGGTGATGGGCGGGCCTCCCACCCTGTCTGTGGAACCACCCGCAACGTCACCGAAGGTATTGTTTCCAACGAACAACGTGAAGGGACGGCCTGATTGAGCGGTGATGATACTGCTAAACTCAAAATTCCGCAGGAAGGTCCTTTGCGGCGCCGTTGCCGTGAAATTTGCCACAAAGTGGTGGCGAACATCCTGGTTCGAGTTGGCGCGCTCCGCCCCGTAATCGAACTGGTTCTGAGGCAGGTTGATGAATGTGGTGAAGTTCCCGTTGTCGATCGTATGCGAATAAGTGTAATTCGCAGTCAAGTTGAAGTATTTGCTCCGGTGCCTCAAAGTGACAGTACCGCCGTGGTAGTTGGCATTGGCAACGCCGTTGTTGAAGTCGAGAAGTCCGGCAGCCAGGGTTTCCAGACCGGGGGGATTTGCGAGGCTGGAGAAAAATGGGCCCAAGCCCAAAGGCCCAAGCGTAGGAGTTCCCTGGCAGGGACTGAGACTGCCGTTTGGATTGATCCATCCCTGAACGTCCGCGGGATTTCCTGGCTTGCTGGTGCCGACTGGGCAAGGGACGTTGATGTTGTTACCGCGGATCAGATGGTGCGCGCCCACGAACAAATATCCGACATCGACACTGAATCCCCTTCCAAAGCTGCGGTCAATTTCCAAACTTGCTTGTTCGGCAACTGGGTTCGGAGTGTTGTGGCGGTCCATTCCTCCGGCGCCATTGCCGCAAGCGGGTGGGCAAGGACCTGTAAGGAATTGCGGTAGATAAGGATTGCCTGCCAGTATGCTGGCTGCAATTCCAGCGGTCACATTTGGCGGCAGGCCCGGAAAGCCGGGAAGGCCGTTCAATTGCCAGCCGCCGTTCGGTGCTCCCGTCTGGATCATGGGAAGAGCGATAGGCGTGGGTGCTCCTGGGCCGGTGCAGCCCGGGTTTGCAGTCGGTGGATTGCAGAGGAATCCCGGCAGCGTCTTCTGGTTTCCTGTGGTGAAGAAGAAAGTGAGGTTCTGGCGGTCTTCAAACAGACCAAACCCGGCGCGAATGACGGTCTTGGAGTCTGGGGAAAATGCAAGGCCGATCCTGGGTTGCACGCCATGCCGAAAGTCAGTATCAATAAAGTTGCCTAGACCGGTTTCGATATCGTAGCGCATGCCGTAGTTGAAGGTCAGCTTAGGGGTTATCCGCCACTGGTCCTGTGCAAAACCTCCCCAGTAGCCATGGTTCAGGGTAAACCAGTAGTTCTGGGCCAGGCTGGCTGGAAACGCGCTTGTCCACGCGCTGCCGAATCCAGCGTTGTTTGCGGGAGGTGGAACGAAACCGGGAGTGAACCCGCTTCTCGGAAGCGCAACTCCAAAGAACAAGAATGCGACTCCGTCAGCCTGAGGCGGAAGAGGACACGGCGCGCCGGGTGCCGGAGGGATGGCAGGGCCACCACCGAAGTCCACAAAGTTTGCAAACGAGACCAGACAGTTCAGGTCGGGGAAGATGATCCGTTCCGGCGTGAATCCTGGATAGCTGTTATATCCCCAAAGGTAGTTGGCATCAGCACCGAACTTGATAATGTGATTGCCTTTGACCAGCGATACGGAGTCAGAAAACTGCAGGCGACTCTCGTAGATGGCATCGTAAGTTCCGAAGTTGTGTCCGAACTCCAGATCGTTTACCACGCTGAGATCAGGCTGTCCGGTTGCGCCCGGGAAATTGTAGTGCCGTCTGGCCCATTGTCCCAGTACGGTGTTGACCAGATTGGTCGCGCGCGTCCTCAATGTTGTATCGCAGAGCAAAGTTATGATTGGGAGTGAACTGATGGTCGAGCCGTACAAAGCCGTAGTCGTTGTTGACAGTTTTCAGGAACGAATTGAGAAAACCGAAAGGCGACCCTGTGCAAGACGCCAAAGCGCCAACGCAGCCTTCTGGCGCGAGTCCCAGATACGCCTTGGCCGTGTCAATTGTGCCAATATTGTTCACGAGATCGGGCGCATATGTTGGAGACTCGCCGCGTCGCTTGCCTTCATAGTTAACGAAGAAAAATGTCTTGTCTTTCTGAATCGGGCCGCCCAGGGTAGCGCCGAATTGGTTTTGCCGCAATCCGTGGGGCAGCGGAGCAGGCTGCAGAGCGGAGCGCGCGTCTAAGGCGCTGTTCTGTAAATAGTCGTAAACCGAGCCGTGCAAGTCATTGGTGCCGGACTTGGTCACGATGTTGACGATCCCGCCGAGCGCCCGTCCATACTCCGACCCGAAACTGTTATTGACCACCCGGAATTCCTGCACCGAATCCTGAGGTGGCGTGGAACGCTGAACCCCGCTGATGGTGTTGACGAAGTCAGCGCCGTCTACAGTGACCTCATTGCTGAAGGAACGCATACCACCGAAAGAGATCTGGGTCGCTTCGTACTCGGTGAATGTAGTGCCCAGGCTGGTGCGGCTCGTGGCGACTCCTGGAGTCAGGAGAGCGAAATCCGTGAACTGCCGCTGGCTGGTAGGCAGAGCTCGAATTTCTTGCGTACCAATCACCTGACTGACTTCCGTGCGAGAAGGCTCGATGGTGGGCGGCTCCGTGGTGACGTCAACAACTTCCTGGCGTTCCCCTACCGTCAGCTTGATGTCAACCGTTGCGAACTGGCCTACGGTCAACGCCATTCCCTGGCGAGTGTATGGCGCGAAGCTCGGCGCTGCGACTTTCATCTCGTACTTCCCAGGAGGAAGGCTCGCTAGCAGGTAGTAGCCAGATCCATTGGTGGCTGTGGTGTAGATGTTGTTCGTGTCCAGGTTGCGCAAGGAGATAGAAGCGTTTACGACAGCGCGACCGCCTGGGTCCTCCACCGTGCCGTTAAGTTGAGCGTTACTGATTGCAGCCTGGCCAAAAGCCTGGCTCACCACCACCACAGCTACCACTACAGACATAAAGAAAATAGACAACAATCGCATTCTCATAAGTCTCCCTTTTTCGCAACGATCTCACGAATTGAAAAAGAACTTCCGGAACCGACCAGAACAAACGCAGGCGCTATCCACTGAGGAAATAGGTTTTAGAAGGAGTTAGCTTTGCCTGCGGTGAGACGCACCCAGAGTTAACCATTAAGGAAACCACCCGGCAGGCCGCGAATGTATTCACGGGATTCTCCTTGCTTCATGGCGGAGAAGCGCTCTTAGGGCACGTGCCCTCAACACCCGAAATGCGTCCTTAGAATTCTATCTACTCATGTCAAGATATTGTTTCATAATGTGAAACACAGATAGGGCGAACGGATTGGGGCATGGTCAGGGTAGCTTTTTCGTCACTTTGACGTCGGGAAGAGAACCTGAAAGCTTCTTCTTTACCGCAAGCGGTATGGCCCGCCCCTCAAATAGTTTTGATTTCTTGCGCGACTGTGCCACCCAAACGCGCTTCTCAATTACCTCCGCAGCTAGAACGTTGTTCTTGAAAAGCTTGTGGTGGACGGAAAAGCTGCTGCGCCCCCACTTGCTGACGCAGGACTCAACCTCCACGGTATCTCCGAATTGGGAGGGTATGAGAAACCGCGCGCGGGATTCCACCAGCGGTATGCCTGCAATGTCGTAGGTTGCGAGCATTTCACGCTTCGGCAGCCCGGCGCGTTCAAACAGTTCATTGGTGCAGGCATCACAGTATTCGAAATATCGCGGGAAATAGACAATTCCACCAGGGTCACAATCGCCCCACTCGATGTGGATACTCTTTCGGCTTCGCAGCATTTTTCTCATGTCCTTTGCGGTGCGGCGTTTTCGAGAAGCAGGGCGATACCTTGCCCGCCACCAATGCACGCTGAGGCCACTCCGTACCGAAGATTAGAACGTTCCAACTCACGAGCAAGTGTGACCGTGAGGCGAATCCCCGTGGCCGCCAGTGGATGGCCAATCGCGATTGCGCCGCCGTTTACATTGAGCTTCTTGTTGTCCAGCATGAGTTCGCGTTCTACGGCGATTATCTGGGCAGCAAAGGCCTCATTGATTTCAAAGCGGTCAACGGCATCCAGCGTGAGGCCTACCCCATCCAACAAATGCCGGATTGCAGGTGCGGGACCGATGCCCATCTTTTCTGGGGGAACGCCCACCGTCGCTACGGCAACAACCCGGGCCAGCGGCTTGACGCTTCGGGACTTTACATAAGATCCGGAACCAACGAGCGCACTCGCGGCGCCATCCACAATGGCTGAACTGTTGCCTCCGCTTTGCACGCCTCCGAAAACGGGCGGCAGTTTGGCCAGTACTTCATAGCTCGACTGGCGGATGTGCGTGTCTTGATCAAGACGTTCCACGCCTTTCGGAAGTTTTATGCCGCGGGACTGATACCCTTCCAGTTTGAAGGCTTCATTAACGACCGGCACAGTTTCACCTGAAAGGAAACAACTCTTCTGTGCCTCAACCGCGCGAGCGAAGCTCGCTTCAGCAAAGCGGTCGGCGTCTTCGCGGGAGATCTTGTAGACGCGGGCCAGAGTTTCCGCTGTGCCTCCCATAGTTGCGTTGGGCGCCGGATCAAGAAGCGCTTCCCAGAGAAAGTCCTTGAATTTGACCTGGCCCATGCGGAACCCCCCGCGGTGCGTATAAGCCACGATAGGGTTACGGCTCATTGATTCCGCGCCAACGCAAAGCCCAAGTTCGATCTTGTCCAGAGCGATAGCATCTGCTGCCTGGCCAATGGCCTCAAATCCAGTCCCGCAGACACGATTCACCAGCAATGCCGGCCGGTCCACCGGAACGCCGGAGTACAGGCCGATGTGACGCGGCAATAGATAGGCGTCAAAGCTGGCTTGGGCCACGCTTCCGGCAATAACAGATCCCGCATCTGACGGAGCAATGCCTGTGCGCTCAAATACGGCGCGCGCTACTTTGATCCCCAGGTCTGTAGGCGAAATCAGGCCCAGCACGCCGTTGTAGTCGGCAAACGGCGTGCGTACACCGCCTAGAAGCCATGTATCGTTGTATCGAGTGACCAGGCCCGCACTATTGTTTTTCACTTGCCTTCTCCTGCTCTGCTACTTTTACTTGAATTCTCAAAACGCGCGGAGACGAATTCGGTTTGTACAACTCCTCCACCAGCGCGTGACGGCGATTCAGGACCGCGCGCTGGTTCAGCGAGCTCTTTTCCGTCATTTCGCCCGCGTCCAAAGACGGTGGCTCTTCCAGGATGATCGCTCGGCTGACGCGGTTCGAACTACCGGTCGACTGCATTGCAAGACTCTCCACGAGCACCCGGAAGTGCATCCGGACTGACTCATGACCCAGGACCTCACTGTCTGGAGACGCTGTGGATAAATCCTTACAAAGAGAACGGCAAGCGTAGACGTCGGCAAAAATCAGGATGCCTACTTCATCGCGATCATGACCGGTGATGACTACGTCGCGGACCAGCGGAGAAAAGTGGGCCAGAATCCTTGTCCGCAGTGGGCCTACACTCACCCAGGTCCCGGTTGAGAGCTTGAAATCTTCAGAAAGCCTTCCGTCAAAAAGAAACCCTTTGTTGACGTCCTGACGATCGATGAAACGCACTGCGTCCCCGATCTTGTAAAAGCCTTCTTCATCAAAGGCCTTTTGCGTGAGTTCGGCCTGGCGCCAATAGCCAGGAGTTATGTTCGGTCCGCGAAAGCGCGCTTCCAGTTTGTTGTCTTGAGGCGCCAGCTTCAATTGCACACCAGGCACCGGAATGCCTATCACGCCCGGATATTCAGTCTCCCACCGGGTCTGCATGGCCATGGGCGCTGTTTCCGTAGACCCTAGTCCGGTCACCATGATCACGCGTTCGCCACAAGTTTCAAGGGCAAGTTTGCGGTAGGCATCCCACACCGGTTGTGACAGGCCAGCACCCGCGTAGAACAGCAATTTTAGGCGGCTGAAGAATTTTTCCCGCAGCTGGCGATCGCCACGCAAGAAGGGCAACAGATCCTCATATCCTTTAGGTACATTGAGATAAAAGGTGGGCGAGATCTCCCGCAAATTGCGCACCGTTTCTTCGATCAGACCAGGAGCGGGCTTGCCTTCATCAATATAGATCGTCCCTCCGTGATACGAGCGATGCCGGTGTTGTGATTTCCCCCGAAAGTATGGTTCCACGGCAGCCAATCAATCAGCACCGGAGGCTCGTCTTCCAAAAAGCCAAACACTTGCGCGATCATTTGCTGGTTGGAACAAATCATCCGGTGGGTGCGGCGGGCGCGGTGGTTACGACCAGTTCGGTTTCCGGGCTGACGCAGCTCTCAATTGCGCGCTGATACCGTTCACCGTTTGAGACAAAAACCAGACCGGGCGTCAACAACTTCAGGACGTGGCGGAGCTGGGCAAAATCCTTGGACGCAAGAGAGTAGAGTGGCGAAAGATGTGCCATGGGGATGCCGACGTGTTGCGCGGCCAGCATGATGAGAAGGTGTTCGAGATCGTTTTCGGAGAGAACCACAACTGGATGTTCCTGAGATAGTCCCCGGTCGAGAAGCGCCTGGCCGAGCCGGCGAACCGTGTCCAGCGCTTCGCTGTAGCTGATACAGCGCCACTCTTTGCCAGCGTCGCGCTTGGCAGCAAAGGTCCGCTCCGGAAAAAGCCGGGCCCAGTGAACGAGCCGATCGGTCAGGACTCTGGGATACGGCCCCAGTGGTTCCTCCGACTGGACAAGAAAACCTCCACCTTCCAGGGGCTGCAGAGAAGCTCCGGAAGTGCCCAGTCGCACCGGGCGCACGCGCTCTTGCTCGGCGGCCCGGACAGTTATCATAAAATTCTTCACGAGCACATTTTCCATCCGACCAAAATAACCCCGGCTCGCAAAGCCGTAAAGGTCAAAGATCAGCCCTGACGCGCGGCATAGACGGTTTTTTCCGACCAGAGTTGGCGCGCCATGTCCACAACAAGCTTCAGCTTGGCCCACTGTTGGTCTTCCGTGAGCAGATTTCCCTCCGCAGTCGAAGCGAAACCGCACTGCGGACTAAGGGCAAGGTTCTCAAAAGGAACATAGCGGGCTGCTTCCTGAATTCTCTTTACCAGCTCCGTGCGGTCTTCCAACTGCGGCCGCTTGGAGCTGATGAGTCCAAGTACAACCGTTTTACCTTTCGGAATCAAGCGGAGAGGCTCAAATGTTCCGGAGCGTTCGTCGTCATATTCCAGGAGGAAACGGTCCACATCCAGAGACCCGAAGAGTTTTTCAGCGATGGCATCGTAGCCGCCTTCGGCGTACCAGTGGCTGCGGTTGTTACCGCGGCAGAGATGAATCGCCAAAGTAACGTCCGGCCGGCGCGCCGCGGCAAAGCAAGCATTGTCAGCCCGGATCGATTCTTCCAGCAGCGCTTCCGGCTCAACCTTCATCTCGGTCTTGATCCAAGCTCGCCATTTAGGGTCAATGAAGTAGCTATAACGCGGTGCGTCAATCTGGATATATTTCACTCCTTGTGTGGCAAGCCGCGCGAGTTCTATCTTCATGATCTCCACGATGTCCCACAAGAGTGCTGAGTGGGTCTCGTACACTTTGTCCGTGACGCCCGGCCTGTACGAGATTGCCGGGAATTGGGTGGCGCTCGGCAAAGTCATTTTGATGTCGCCGGGAGAATGGGTCTTCATGAAGGGCAGTTCGTGGCCCGTCAGCGGCCGGATCGCGCGCAGTTTGGCGTTAACAATGCCCGTGACGCTGCTGACCGCAGCGTCATCTGACTTGCTCGCGTGCCATTCGCGTCCCACCGCTCCAGAGAAATCAAACCCTTCTACAGCGTCGGTAAAATCGCTCATGAAGTTTCGGCGGCGCAGCTCGCCATCGGTAAAAATCTCAAATCCCAGCTCTTTCTGTTTGGCCAGAACGCGCAAAATGTGCCGGTCTTCGAGTGCTCGCAGGCGCTCAGGGTCTTTCGTTGCTGTCTTACGCGCTTCCAGCAGCTCAGGAGAGCGCAACAAACTTCCGACATGGTCAGCTCGATAGTGTGTCATCGCCCCTTCCTCCTCGACTGCGTTATAGTGAGTGCAGTCCGTTTGTCTCGTTGAACTAACTTGCCTGCCACAGAGATGTGGTGTGGACGAAATTTGCGGCAATTTTAGCGGCCGTGTCCTTTACCTGATCAATCTTCTGCCGCAGCTCTTTTCCGCGAAACCTCAGAGTAGGGCCCGCCATGCCGACGGCGGCGATCAGCCAGCCTTCACGAGAGAGAACCGGAGCGGCTACGCCGCTCAGCCCGCGTTCCAGTTCCTGCCCGTCCAAAGCCCATCCACGCTGACGTATCTGCCCCAGGCTCTCTTTGAGCTGTGCCGGCCGCGTGATCGTGAAAGGAGTAAAGCCCGTTAGTCCCGCACCGGATACGATGATGTCCACTTCCTTGTCCGGCAGGAATGCGAGCACGCATTTTCCAATGGCGGTGCAATGAGCGGGAAATCTGGCCCCCACAGGGGTTCTGATCGACATGACGGTACCGGGAGAGTCCATCCGGGCCAGACAAACCACACCGCCGGAGAGGGAAGCGGCAAAACTGATTGATTCACCGGACCGGTGGGCCAGATCCAGCAAGAAACGTTGGGCCTCGCTTTGCAGTGTTCGCGATTGAACCACTCTTGCCCCCAACTCCAGCAGTTTCAGCCCCAGCCGATACTTTTCGTTTTCCGGGCTCCTCTCGATCAGTTCAAATTTCTCCATCGCTTTGAGGAGCCGGTGCACGGTCGTCTTATTCAGATTAAGGGTGGATGCAATCTGGGTGACTCCCATCTCGGAACTGTTTTGTCCCAGATGGAGAAGAATGCGCAAGGCCTTCTGGAGCGATTTGCTCGATCCTCCAGCTCTTTGCGCCCGTCGTTCTCGTTCTGCTAAGGAAACTGTCGACAAAGATGTGCCTCTGCAACTGGGCCGCTATTCCCGAAGTTTTTTCCAGAGAGAGCGTTCTTCCACGGCCAAGAATTTTCATCTTGAACCTGTTGCACCGTAGATATTATCTTGGAATTGTAAATATGGAAAGTAGTTTCATATTGTGAAACAACAATAATTGGGGCAGCGTCAATCCTCAAGTTGACCGACTTGGCGGTATTGTCTATGACGGAAAACGAGAAATCTTCTGTACGCTCTGTGGTATTTGGCCATCTCGCCGGAATTGTGCTTGCGCCCACGGTCACCGCTCTCGCTGGCCGGAATGTGTTCAACCTGTTTGGCGGGCCGGGCCACTGGCTGTCACTGCATGAGATCGAAAAGCACATTCACATTAACCGCGGCTATTTGCGAGTTGCTCTGCGCCTGCTGGCTTCGGCTGGTTGGATGGAACAACAACTCGACCAGGCCGATGGCGGACGCACGGTCCGATATGCATTGACTCCGGAGGGAGCGGTTGCAGTCGCGTTGGCGGCGCAAATTTACCCTGAAGTAGTTCCCTTCATTGGCCTGGCTATCGCTCTGCAAGATTGTTTGTCGGGAAAGTCACAAGAGACGGTCCTTCCTATGCTGCGCGCATTGGTTCTTAGGTCAAAGCAGGGCTGGATCCCCGAGCGTGAGGGCGATCCAATTGCGGCCCGGATTTGTAAGAAAGTTCGCCGGCACCTTGACGGTATATTGGTCGGTCCGTGTATGGTTGCTTTGTCGCGGGCTGGCGTGTTTGCTGAATTGCAACGAGGGCCCGTACAGGAGAGCGCCATCCCAGCCGAAGGAGCGTACGCCGCGCAAATCGCCACTTCGTATGGCGTCACCGTTTCGTATCTTCCTTTGTTTGCCGCCATTGAAACTCTTCTGTTCGGTGATCCCCAGTTCCCGCGAGTTGATAAGAGCGGCGTGGAATTGCTGGTGGACCGCGGCATGAACGTATGGGGGAGTGGCGGAGCACACAAAACATACTTCAAGAGGGTCAATGACATTGTTGTGGAGATATTCAACCGTCCGCTCCACTTGCAGCCCAAAGGCATCTGCGACATGGGATGCGGCGACGCGACGTTCCTGCAGCACCTCTACGAGATTGTGAAGAACCAAACGGCCCGGGGCAAGGTGTTGGATGAGCACCCGTTGATTCTGGTGGGTGCGGACATCAACAAAGTTGCACGGAAGATCGCGGACCAACGGCTGCATAGGTCAAAGATTTCCTACTATCAAATTCTGCCCGGAGACATCAACCGCCCGGCCCAACTGGCTGCTGATCTGGAATCCCTGGGGCTGGACGTCCACGATCTGCTCCATGTGCGTTCGTTCCTGGACCACAACCGGGCTTATGCTCCGCCCTTTGCGTATGTCTCCGGAAGCCGCAAAGCCAAATCCACAGGCGCGTTTGCTCATCGCGGTAAGGAAATCTTTCCGGATGAACTCGAAGAAAATCTGGTCCAGATTCTCCGCCGTTGGGCGCCTTATGTGGGACGTTTTGGTCTGATTGTGCTCGAACTCCACACTCTTCCGCCCGAGATCACTGCCGCGAACCTCGAAAAGACGTTAGCAATTGCCTATGATGGCACCCACGGATACTCAGACCAATATCTGGTTGAACTCCCAGTCTTCATGGACTGCGCCCGCGAGGCCGGGCTTGTGGCTGCGATGAAATTTCAGGGGAGATTCCCGGCTTCGGAATTGGCAACCGTCAGCATCAATTTTTTCACGGCATTCGGAGGAGCCCATTTGAGCGCCCAGGCAACGCAGGAACTTGTTCAAGTTGCCGGATCGCGTTAGCGCTTTTATTCCTTGGCGTGGAAACAGTGCCGTGCGATGGCATGATACAAGGCCTCACGGTCGACCGGCTTGGTCACGTAGTCATCCATCCCGCTGTCCAGGCACCGCTCTCGATCTCCCCGCATGGCATGCGCTGTCATGGCAATGACTGGGGTGTGCTTATTTATGTTGCCTTCCAGTCCACGGATAGCCCGCGTAGCGGAGAAGCCGTCCATTTCAGGCATTTGAACGTCCATCAGGACCAGGTCGTATTCGCCTGTCCCAAAGAGCTCTACCGCCTCTTTGCCGTTGTTGGCAATCGTGACTTTATGTCCGGACTTCCTCAACAATGTGCTTGTCAACCGCTGGTTGATCGGGCTGTCTTCCGCGAGCAGGATTTCCAGGGCTTCGCTGGCCGGCTCTATAGCTGGTTGTATCGGCTTCACGTTTGCATCATGCTTGAAAAGTGCCTGTTCGATCGCTTTCCGCAATTCTGCTCTACGAACCGGCTTCATGAGAACAAGAGGGATTTCCCGCTCCCGGCAGCGTCTTGCATCTTCGGTGTACGTGTCTGACGTAAGCATGACGATTGCGTCGCCGCGCCACCCGAAGCGCTCCTGGACGCATTGAGTAAGACTAATGCCGTCGATTTCCGGCATCCTGTAGTCAAGCAAAAGCAGTTCGTACTCAATCCGTCCTTCTTTTGCCTGCGCCAAAATGTTGAGAGCGGCGCTGCCGCTCGAAGCGCCGGTGGGAATGATTCCCCACTGCGACAAAGTATTCGTCAAGACTTGGAGATTGCTCGCGTTGTCATCCACGATGAGTGCGTGAATACCCGCAAGGTTGCGTCGTCTATCTTCCATCGCAGCGGCAGCAGCTTGGAAAGGGACAGTGAAGTGAAACGTGCTCCCTGCACCCGCCCCACGGCTCTCCACCCATATTCTCCCGTGCATAAGCTCGACCAGGCGGGTCGTAATGGCAAGTCCCAGGCCGGTGCCTCCGTATTGGCGCGTAGTGGACACGTCGGCTTGAGTAAAAGCTTGAAAAATGAATGCTTGTTTGTCCGCCGCTATGCCGATGCCAGTGTCCGAGATGGAGAAATGCAATACCTTGGAATCGCCGGTTTCTTCCGCCAGGGATACCTGCACCGTCACTTCTCCCTGGTCGGTGAACTTGATGGCGTTGGTGAGCAGATTCAGAAGAACCTGCCGCAAGCGCGTGGGGTCGCCGGCCACTTGTTGCGGTACGGCATCATCCACGTCGCAGATGAGTTCAAGCTGCTTTTGATGGGCGCGGACCGCCAGCGCGCGTACCGCATCCTCAACTGCATCTTCCAGGTTGAATGGAATGTTTTCCATTTCCACGTGTCCTGCTTCTATCTTGGAGAAATCAAGAATGTCATTGATGACCACCAGCAGAGTTTCTGCGGAGTCCTTGGCGGTATGGATGAAATCTCTCTGTTCGGACGAGAGCGATGTATCGAGCGCCAGATCAATCATTCCCAGCACGCCATTCATGGGTGTACGGATTTCATGGCTCATGTTTGCCAGGAACTCAGATTTGGCTTCATTAGCGGCATCGGCCGCTGCTCTCGCCTGTTCCAGACGCAGGAGCATCTCTTTCTGCTCGTTCACGTTAATGGACGCACCGATCAGCCGGAAGGAGCCGTTTCCAGCAGACTCTAGTTGGGCATGACTTCGCAGCCAGCGTACTGACCCGTCTGGCAAGAGGACGCGGAATTCCACTTGCAGCGGCTCTCCCAGCGTGATGGTCTGCCGTATGGCTGCGCCCAGAGTTGCGCGGTCGTCCGGGTGGATGATCTCGCGCCACTGTTCCATGCTCAAGCGTACGGGTTGCTCTCTTAGTCCAAGGAGCGCGGCAAATCCCTGTGAGATTGCTAGTCCTTCTTGCATTCCCAGGAAGCCATCAGTACGCCACGGTTCCGCTGGAATATTCATCTGCCAGATGCCAAACGAAGCGGCCTTCTCCGCCAGGTTCAAACGCTCGGCGTTTTCCCTGAGCTGCTGCTCCACTCTGAGTCGCGCAATCGCATTTCCTGAAAAGTGCGCTCCGGCCTCGACCAGTGCGAGATCCCGCGGTTCCGGGTTTCCAGGTTGCTGGTGATACATGGCAAATGTCCCCACCGCGCGGCCTTCTGAATCGCGGATGGGTACGCTCCAGCAGGACCGAAGACCATAGGACATGACAAAATCTCTGGCTGGAGCAAAGCGATAGTCGGTGGCAATGTCTTCGACAATGGTCGTCTCATTGCGAAAGGCGGCGGAGCCGCAAGCGCCCACATCAGGGCCGATCTCCAGGCCATTCACTCCGCTCATATACTCTTCAGGCAGGCTTCCACCCGAACCTACGAGCAAATGGCGGCGGTCTTCATCAAGCAGTAGAACAGTGCAGTAACAGCTTGGCGCCCTTCGCTCGATGGCCGCAGTCAAAGCGTCGAGGACCTCTCGAAGCGAAGCGCCCTTGGCGATGAGTTCAAGCACGTGCCGTTCTTCGCCGAGCACGTGCGAAGCCTTCTCCAGCAGAATTTGGGTTTTCCTGGCTTCTGACAGGCGGCGTGTCTGTATCCAGGCCAATGCAAAACCAGCAAGGGCCAAAACGAACACTACCGTGATCAGCTCAGGTTGCAAAAAATGAAATCCTCATCGAACGCTATGCCGATTGGGTGCGGACACAATGTTAATGTTTCATCGAAGCTCCATGCGAAGCCACAGACTTGGCCTGTTTTGAAGCAGTGACGGAAAACACTTCACCCCTGATTCTCCTATCGGCAATGTTTGCGACAATCTTAAGCAAAATAGGCAGAGTTTCGGGTAGGAGTTAGGGCATTCCAGAGGTAGCGCGGACGCGCATTGCCTATGCATGGCTGAAGCTGATGCAATTCCAAAAAACGTCTAGCGAAAGAGTCGGGCTTTTGCCAGTCCGTGGCTCTCCAGGACTTGCAGCAGTTCACCATGCCCGAATGCTTCGGCGGCGGAAGCGAAACCTACTTTTCTTGGCTGGGTGTGCACCAGATTGTGCGCGGCGAAAGCCTGGATTAAGCCCGTTTGCCGGTAGCAACAGGTGCCAAACACTACGCACTGAACGTAGTCGGTGGATCCGCGCCCAGCCACAACATCAATGGTGCGCTGTTCCCGAAAGTTTTCACGGGGCGGCGTGCCGCCCTGGACGGAGTTCGCCATTTCTGCCAGTTTTTGCGCTTGTTCCGGCTTGGGCAGCGGGCGAATCTGTTCTTCAAACATCTTTTCCGTTGCCGCAACACCCTCCATGATCTCCCGGTCGAGCAGCCCACCGAACGAGCGGACGTTTGCTATCTGCGGATGGTCCTTGAACCACACTGGCTGGGGGAATCCACCCCAGGCGAGCGCCAACTGGTTCTGGATATAGCCGGGCACGCTCACGTCATAGCGCGTAGCGCGCGGCCATGGTTTGTATTTATTCTGTTCGAGGTAGTAGGCATCCGTCTGGATCACGGCGAAGATCGTCTGCGTGGAGCCGAACGTTGGAATGCCCTTAAACATGGTCAACGTTTCCACTGTATCAATGGTAGCTGTTTCCAGACAGAGTTGGACCGCTGCGGCGCTCACTGCCGACATGAAAGCTGTCGCCGGTGCAGCGAGCAATCCACGCTCGGCAAATTGTGGCCCCCATTTTTCCGCAACTTCGCGCAGCCACGCCTGCTCGCCGCCAATGTCAAGATAGTGGCAACCTGCTTTTAAGGCCGCTTCGATCACCCGCGGCCCGCTCAATGCCCGGCACGTGGTCCATGACATTTTTTACCTTCGCGAGGTTCCTTCCAGCGGCAATGAAAGGGACGTTGTATTCGCGCAGGAATTCTGCCACCAACCGCCCAGAAAACCCGCTGGCTCCGTAAATGACAACAGGGCGTCGGTTAGACATTTGTCCTCGTCGTAAACTTCATCCCGAATATTCTCTGGAAAGCGAGGCTGCTTGAGATCCGGCTAGAATTTTTGCGGAGGACAGCAGCCGTGTCGAACCTTAATATACCAGACAGAGTTGCCAACGCTTTCGCTTAAGCTGTTGAGTTCCACAGTGACAGTCGCCTCTATCTTTTCATCCCGTTGCCGGAGCCTACTACTGCCAGGGGTGCGTGCTCTTTGCTATTCTCCACTTCCATGTCAGGGACCCTGTTTTTGGACTGAGGTCTGGTAATAATAGTTTCCGAGTTCCACAACCCGCGGGACAGGAGATTGATAAAGCGCTCAATCACCTGGCTGTCAGAAATCCCGAGATGCTGGTTGCCCTGCCCCATGAGCCGTTCCACCGTAAAGTAGGTAAAAAAGTAGAGATAGATTGCCGCCAGGGCAAAGGCCGGATCTTCTCCGCACCAGCCTTTCTGTTTTTTCACCTTGTTCAGGGTCGCGCCCATGATGCGGCGGAATTGCTCCGGCATTTTGTAAAAAGCGTCCGCGAAGTGCTGGTTCCGGAACTCAATGATATCGATGAGAGTGAGGAGCTGATATTCGGCATCGTGGTAGACCATGGAGCGGACGGCGAAAGCCAGCAGCCGGAGACCATTCTTGGAAAAGGGGTCGTCCAGAGCGCGCAAGACCCGCTCGCGAAAACTGCGCATGCAAGACCGGTAGTTTTTGACCAGACTCGCGAACAGCGCTTCCTTGCTGGGATAATAGGTGTAGATCGTCCCCGAGGAAACCTCGGCCTTCTCGGCGATGTCACGCATCCTGGTGGAATGGAATCCCTGCGTGGTAAACAGTTCCAGCGCCGCGGCCTCGATCCCGAGCTGGTTTTGATCGATTCGAGTCCGGCTGATCTTCGGCGCGGGCGCAAACAACATCGACTCGGCTTTTGCCTGGGAATGGCTGGGCGGAATATCTGGCGGGGAATTCCAGAGCCTGCCGGAGAGAAAGCGTATCAGGTGGATTTGGTCACGCACGGGTTGTTGCAATGCTTCAATTTGCCGTTTGGTGAGGTTCTCTGACGCGTGCTCTCGCTCACCGTCGGGACCGATGCCCGGTTGTGAACTCCACAGACCTCTACAGAGAAGATTGACAAAGCGCTTCGCGGCTTGCTCATCGGAAACCCCGAGATGCCGGTTGCCGTGATAGAGCTTCTCGATGCTTGCATAGGTGAAAAAGCAAAGATAGACAGACGCCAGCACAAACGCAGGGTCTTCGCCGCGCCAGTTGTCATTCTGTTTTGCCTTACGCAGGGCCGGCCCCATAAGGCGGCGAAACTGTTCCGGGACATCACGAAACGTCTCCGAGAAATGCTGGTTCTGGAATTCAAGCACGTCAATGTGGATCAGCAGCAGATACTCGGGATCACCGTACAGCAACGAGCGCACTTCCGCGGCCAGCCGCGTAAAGATCATGTTTGGAGAGAGGGCTCTTCAGTGTGGCGCAGGTTTGCCTGAGCCAGTGCTCTCTGTGTGCGCGATAGCTTTGCACCAGGCTGGCAAAAATCGCCTCTTTGCTGGAATAGTAGGTGTAAATTGCTCCGGTGGAGACACCTACCTTTGCCGCGATTTCACGAATGTTGGTTCCATGAAATCCTTGTTTGGTAAACAGCTTGAGCGCTGCGGCCATGATTCGGCGCTGGTTTTCCGCAATCCGATCTTTGGCGATTTTAGGCACGACAGGTGCTCGTTTAAAAAAAAAATTGACCGTCGGCTGTACATCAGAAGAAACTCGTTCTGAGAGCGCTGTAACTTCTTGTGAAGTTGTTTTTAGGAGAAGACTTGGTTTTGGTCAGCGGCTCCGCATGATTCGGCGCCGTGTGGCTCTCTTAATGCTTTTCGCTCTTGCTTGAGGCCACCGGGCATCCTGTATACCCGGTGGCTTCTTTGCGTTGCTCCAAAGCTACAGCCATCTCACCATCGAGAAATGGACTAGAACGCCAGCTTCAATCCGAACTGGATCTGGCGTGGCAAATCTGCGTGGGCGAAAGAAAGCGGCGTTTGCACGTCCGATGCGGTTTTGGGCTTAACGCCGTGCAAGCCCGTGTAAGGCCCAGTGAGCAAGTTGAGCGTTTGTTTATTAGCCAAGTTGACGGTACCAAGGCCACCGACGTCGAACAGGTCGCTGACCTTATTGAAGTTCGTGCGGTTGAAGATGTTGGTTCCTTCCACGATCAGGTCCATCCTGACCTTGCGCTCCCGATTCAAGAAAAAGGCCTTGGTGAATCGGAAGTCGGTGGTGGCATAGCCCGCGCCCCGGTTACTGTCACGCGAGGCATGGAAGGGCATGGCAAAGTTGTTGTCAATCGCAGTTCCATTTTGCAGGCTCGGTGTCCGGATGGAAAACGGCAATCCGCTGCGAACGGTCACGATTGGAGCAAGACTGATGTCAGCCAGAATGCTGGACAGGAGGTTCCCCGAGCCGGTTTTGAATTGCGTGGTATAAACCGCATTGGCCACCAAGGTGTGAGGAATATCAAACACTGATACCGCGCGAAACAGACTCAACCGGCTCGGCCGAAACCAGTTCTGGAAGCTGGCAAAGTCAATCACGTTGTCGATGGTCTTGCTCCATGTGTAGTTCGCCTGAAATTGCAGACCGTGGCTGTAGCGCTTGGTCAGCGAGGCCGTCATCCCGTGGTAGATGGAACTGCCGATGGAGGAGTAGGTTGTGTGCTGAATCTGGCCCGTCGCTGGCGCGTAGAGAGGTCCGCCGGTGGCGTCGCATTTAGGATCGCCGGCCACGCCTGTGCAACCGTTTGCTACTTCCTGGTACGCCGTCTCCAGGGGCATTTGCAGATGCACGCCGTGGTACATGTTGTAACCGAGCTCCACAGACAGGTTCTTGAACAGTTCCCGATCAATGCTCAGGCTGGCTTGAACGCTGTAGGGGTTCTTGTAGTTGGGGGCGACGCTGTAGCCAACGGTAGCGCCTGGTGTCGTGATGTTGATGCCAACCGCGGCGTAGTCCGCCGGAGTCAGCTTCCCGAAGGGGAGTTCGCCTTTGGCGATGCCGAGCCCCCAAAGCTGGGCCACCCTTGGGTCCCCGGGACTCAAAAAGGTGGCTACCTCATTGATGTACTGGCCAGTACCATTCAGGAGCGAGCCATAGGACGGAATCAGAACGTCAACGGGAGCTACAAAGATGCCGCCGCCGGCGCGAATCACGGTCTTGTGATCGCCGAAGGGGTCCCAGGCAAATCCTAGCCGGGGAGAGGCATAGAAACTGGTGCTCAACGGAGAGGGTTCGCCATCAAAGTCCAAACGCAGGCCGGCGTTCATGGTCAGCCGCGAGCTGAGTTTCCACGTGTCCTGGAGATAGCTGCCAAGCGAGCGAGATGAGCGGAATGGCGCCGTCCCGGAAATCAAACTCGGGGTTAAACCAAAGATCGTTTTCCACGTAGTAATTGGCGGGGCGATACGATCCCCCGAATTTGAAAGTGTGAGCGCCCTTGCTCCAGGTCACGTTATCTTCAAACTGATAACGTTGCTGATGCTCTTTGTAAGGAAGAAGCGCGGGGCCGCCAAACGTGGAGGTGCCGCCCGGGCCGGGAGCGCCCAGATTTCCCAAACTGAAGTTGACTCCATTATTGTTCAGCGGAATCGCTTCCGACCGGTTGCGAGGAACGACCTGGACCAGGAGTTGATTGAGCAAAGAAGGGCCGATGGAGCGGGTCCAACTGCCAAGGATGCTGAAGTCCCTGACGAACAGGGCGTAACTGTCCGGAGTCCCGTTGAGGATGCCGTCCAGAGGGGAAGTGAAGTAGTTGTGAGCGTAGACCACGCGGAGGCCGAATGAATCTTTCTCACTCATTTGGTAGTCAAAGCGGGCCATGACGTTGTGCAGTCTGTCACGGTTATTGAATACGCCGTTGTCCCGGGTCAGGATGGTGTTCAGCGCAGGACTATTCAGGGGGCTTAGCCCCGGCGTGATTCCGTTGGCAAAGCCCACCAGGAAAGGATTACCCGAGGTCTTGAGTGCATTCACGTAACACAGTTGGTCAATGGTCTTGGTAGGGCTTGCAAACTGGGCCACGCAGTTTCCGAACGCAGGATTATTGTCCCCTAATTTGGGGTTACTCAAACCCAGTACCGTCGGCGCGGTTAGTATGCCGGCGTTGTCAACATTCGGAGTATCGCCTTTTTGGAATTCGTAGGAAGAAAAGAAGAAAATTTTGTCCTTGACCACGGGGCCGCCGATGGAGCCGCCGAGGAAGGCGTTTTGACTGGATACGTGTTTGAGCCCCTGCAGCCCGGTGAAGAAGTTCGTCGCCTCCGTGCTCTGATTGCGGAAATACCCAAAGGCGTCGCCATGCCATAGGTTGCCGCCGGTCTTGGTGACAATGTTGATGGCGCTGCCGTTCGTAAACCCAAATTCGGCGTTGAAGCCGTTGCGGTTGACCTGGAATTCCTGGATGGCATCGACCGGGTAGGCCGTGATCCTGTATTGCCCGGTGCCGAACTCGTTGTCACCGCCGTCGATGGTGGAGAGGTTGTTGCGGCCGTTGCTGCCGCCGATGGAAAAACCCGTGGTAAGGTACCCGGTGAATCCCGGCGTCTGGCTTCGCGGCGAATCTGAGTTTGTAACCCCAGGCAGCGTGTAAACGCTCTGAGTAAAGTTGCGGCCGACATTGGGAAGGTCCTCGACCTGCAGACTATTGATGGTGTTGGCCTGCTGGCTCTGGTCCGCCTGGATCAGGGGAGCGCTGTCCGTACCAACCTCGACGGTTTCACTAACAGTGCCCACCTTCAAAGTCGTATCGTAGACCAGACTTTGGCCAACCGTCAGTTGGATGCCTTTGATCACTTCCTTCCCGAAGCCCGGCGCCGTAAAACTGAGCTGATACGTGCTTGGTGGCAACGCAAGCATCTGATAGTGGCCGCCAGAATCCGTCTTGACCGACTTGCTGATCCCCGTGGCTGAACTTGTTGCTGTTACTGTGGCCGCGGCAATGACCGCACCTTGCGGGTCAGTAACAGTCCCGCGGAGCGTGGCCGTCGCATAATCAACCTGTGCGGCCGCCGAGAGGAACCCCATCAAAACCACAAGCAGCACGGACAAGACGCAGAACCTGTTTGATCCCTTCATTGTGCCTCCTGAAATCAACGTGGATTCAAAAGTTTTCAAAAATAGCTGTGATAAGCATTTACCAACCTCTCAACGGCACGATGTTGCCTTAGTTGTTAACTCATTCTTGGTCCAGCTTGCCTTCCATTGTGGTGCGATTGAAAGTCGTGCCGTTCGGGCTGATAGCGCAGAATTCCACAGGAAGCCTACCACGAAATAAACGAACGTCAATTCATTTTGACTGGACAGGCGTTCTTTATTTTTTGGCGATCCTGTGTGTTTCCGCACCCACGGGCTGATATTTGATTTCTTGTATGTTCATTTAAAAATTCATAGAAACCCGCCCGCGAGGCCTGAAATTGCGCATCCACAAGCAAGGCTGATTGCTGGCCAACTCGGGCAGGTGAGCAGTCGAGTGGTTTTCCGCGGCCGCAGAATTCCTGAACCCATTCCGTCCCTCTCTTGACGCGCAGCAGCACAGACTGGGATACTTGCCCTCCATCGCACTCGAAGGAATCTTTCAGCATGGCTCAAGTACAGACGGTTGGCGGCCCTATTGATTCTTCCGCGTTAGGTACGACCCTGATGCACGAACACGTGTTCGTGCTCGATACCGAGATCGTCCAGAATTATCCAGAAGAATGGGGCGTCGAGGAGCAACGAATCGCGGACGCCGTAACGCGGTTGAACGAGCTGAAAGCGAAAGGTGTGGACACGATTGTCGATCTTACTGTCATCGGCCTGGGGCGTTACATTCCCCGGATCAAGCAGATCGCGCAGCAGACCAAGATCAATATCATCGTTGCCACCGGCATCTACACGTATCACGATGCGCCTCTCTATTTTCACTTCCGGGGCCCAGGCACGGTCTTGGGTGGGCCGGAGTTGATCGTGGACATGTTCGTGCGCGACATCA
>WNFI01049383.1_pt1 | contig 22241 bp, 25 predicted proteins | sample 5400471 | NCBI WGS metagenome assembly WNFI01 (sample SAMN13153348, study PRJNA577476) | soil metagenome | isolation source: 100 cm saprolite on Douglas fir-dominated hillslope | place: USA:California | collected 2013-09-17
CCAACGCAGTCAATTGTCTGTTGCGATCGAGGATTTGAAACTACCGATGGTTGTGGAGTTTCAGCCAAAGACTGAGGACTCACAATAGGAAGTATAGAACGCTGTATTGCTGCTGCTTTCACAGATGAAGTAGGATTTTGCATACTATGAATAAAGGGCGAATGCAGTCCAAGAATAAATGTTGTTAGTAGTGTGAGCAGATGGGCAAGGAACATGAAAAGGTGTACTGAGTTTACTGATATTTTTTGAGAATTACAATGGAACAAACTAGAACAAATTCAAAAATCAAAATACTTGCTACTGAGAAAATGATATATTAGAATTAGTTTCTATGTTTCCTCTTTTTACTTTATTTCAAAAGCGTAGACTCTTAGTGCTTACAACTCTTGCTGTAAGTCTAACAGCAAATCTTATGCTATTTACTGTTTTGATTACACAACACACTGCAAAGCCATTAATTGCTGATGAAGCAGTAAAAGCTGCGGATACAGTAGAATTACTTGATCAGCCATTACACATAACCGGCACGAAAGAAATACGGACTGTGAACCAACCAATACCTGAAGATGCTTTGGCAAATAAAGACACCGTAGCAATAACTTATAACCTTCACGGCTTATGTCTTTTGAAAGACAAAGCTTCGGCTGTTTCACTTATTGAAACAAATGGAATCAAACATTCTATTTCTTTAACTAACTTCGGCAAAAATTGTTTTGACGGTGAGCAGACTGTGAGCATTCCTTTAAAAAAATTTCCCGGTGTAACTACAGACACAAAAGCAGTAATTTTTCAGATGACATTCTGGTATCCGACAGGATTTACTATTGATATCTCAAGTGTGCAAATTTACAAATATGTTTTAGGCGCGCGGACAAAAATAAGAACAAGACACAAAACTACTCCAACGCCGATTACCCCGATTCAATCGGGGATTAAATCGACAACAAAACTCATCAGTACACCAAGCGCAACCCTTTCTCCGTCTATTACCTCAACTCCAACTACTTCACGCAGCGCAATGTCCTGGCAAATTCAGAGTGTCTCGTCCATGAAAGAGACGAAAGATAAAATCTGTTCTCCTGATACACCTACTTTTGTGCAAAATTGGGTAGATAATGCTAAAGAACTTGGTGTTAATTATATCTCTATTGAAACGCCGTATGATACTCCTGCATGCGGAGACAGTGTTGCGTATACGAAATTATGGATTGATACTATTCGCTCCCGCGGCTTACATGTCTGGCACAGACATATGCCTTTAGCTTTTGAAGGAATTTACAGCACCAATAAAAACCCAAATCTAAACTATATACAAACAATTAGCAATTATATAAAAGCGAATCCTATTTTTTTCAAAGCAGGAGATATTTTTACACCAATTCCTGAACCTCAAAATGGCGGTATATCCGGCGTAACGTATTGTTCTCAAAGCATTTGTATATTTAGCGATACCGCAAATTTCAATCTGTGGCTCAGAAATGCTATGAGTGTCTCAGACCAGGATTTCAAGGCTATTGGTTTGGGAGGACAAATAAAAATTGGCTACTGGGGATTTGACGGGTTTGTAACATGGGGTGATAATAATCCAGACTGGCACGGCATTTTAGAAGATGCGACCGTCAACCAAATGGGCAATATCACCATAGATCATTATCCGGAAATTGTCGGAGATACCATGCAAAATGATCTCAATGAATTACAAACAAAATATCCTAACACACCTATTATCATTGGTGAATGGGGTACAATTTCCGGCGGAGATACACAACTGCAAGTATTGCAAACCATGCAAGCAGCTAAAACGGGAAAGTAATATGTACGCAAACTTCTTAATCTCCATGCTGGACGGAGAGTTCCCTAAGGAACACATTCAAATCAATACCATCAACAATGCCATCATCATTAATATCACTTGCACTTTTGTTCACACAACTTCCTGTTCCTGCTTTGCTTCCATAACACCCTATGAGCAAACTATAATCAAGAATATCTAACTGATTATCCGTATTTATATCTCCATTCACCAAACTGACCACTGGCAGAGTACTCGTCTGTTGTGCAGTAATTGTCTGAGCACCGGGAACCAGTTTGGTGAGATACCCATCCATATGCAATTTCACCCGATAGACCCCTGATTGTAGCGTAGGAAAACTTACTATGTTAGTAAATGTCCCGTTGGTAAAAGTCAGTTGTCCTTGTTGTGTTGTCGCTATTTGATTTGTACTATTTAATATAGTGATTGTTATTACGCGTTGGGTATGCGCTGGAGTAAGATTCCCGCCACTTTGTGGATTCGTGTTGTCTCCACAAGTACTTAGTCCATGGGGACAAACGGTAATAACAAGATTTGTGGCATGAGGATTTGGGGTTTGGGTCGGTACTACTGTAGGGGTTATACTCGGAGGTAGAGTCAGGGTTGAGGTGATAGTTGGGGTTCTAGTTGGGGTTATAGTTGGAGTTAAGGGTGGAGTCGTTGAAACCCCTCCTTTTAACAAATAGCTTTTTATAATTGATCCCATTCCTGCACCGCAAACAGGTCCTTGTCCACAACACCAGGGATCAGTGAGTACGGTTGGTGTGAAAGATGCGTCTTTAAACATATGGGATGTTTTAAATTCCCATGCTGTCCAGCTTACTTGATGTTGCTCCATATATGTTAAGAATGAGTTAACCAATTGCGTGCCGCTTGTAGCATCAAGCCCGGAACAGAATGATGGATATCGTGCGTTAGGAAGCAATGCCCATTCTCCAATGAACATTGGATAATTTGCTGACATATTGCCAAACTCACTATCCCAGCCGCTTGTAGAGCGTTCCGCAGTATTTTTGAAATACATATGATTAGAATATATGATATTAGGATCATTGATAAAACTCGTAAATCCTTGAAAGTAGGTTGTATTGGTATTGATTGCTTCAGCGACAATAATTTGTTTGCCTCCAGCTGCCCGAATTGCGTTAACAACTTGTTGCATACCAACAACGTTACCTCCTCCATTCAACCATTCTGTATAGGAACTATTTTGTGGTTCATTGATCAAGTCATAGATGACAAGAGGATTATTTGCAAAATGTTGTCCCATAGATTGCCAAAAAACAAGTCCCTGTTGGTCAAGTACACCACTACCTCCTCCAGCTGATCCAGTTTCAAAGCTCGCGAGAATAACATATAATCCTGCTGCATTTGCCTGTTGTACAACTTGGTCTAAAAATGTCATGTAGCCTGATTGTTGATATAAATATGCTCCGACAGGAAGACGCAAGGTATTCATTCCCCATGCGTGCATTTCCGCGAAAACGGTCGGGTTTAGTACAAGTTTTGCACTTGCGCCACCATGCCAAGTACTATTTAATTCACTAGGAATTTGTGCGCCGCGTAGTATGAGTTGGTTACCTGAGCCGTCAATAATTTTATTTCCAACCACATGAGGAAGAACAGAAGCCGCTGCGTTTTGTCGAATATCTTGACTTTGTTGCGACAAAGAAACAGTAAGAGGAATTACAATTAAGGCAAATAGAAAAAATACAAATAAAAGTGGCACATGACGACGTATTGTGTGTTTTTGCCTTATATTCATACTTGATTCTCTCTTGTATTTCCTACCTCTCAGTAGTATCATACATACGAGTAAGGTTCAATTGCAATAATGAAAGTTAAAGAAATTATCCATAAAAAACTCTACACAATTCCTACCACTGCTTCGGCTTCAGACGCTGCAAAAATGATGGATGAACATAATATCGGAGCAATTTTGGTCACGGAAAACAACAACATTATCGGCATTGTCACAGAATGGGATATTGTGCGCAAAGTTATCGGCAATGGGCGTGATCCAAAAGAAGTCACTGTTGATGAAATCAAAAATTTCCCTCTCCTTATTATTGATGCAGATGCACCAATAGAAGAAGCTCATGAAATTATGGTCAAACAAGACGTCAGAAGAATCGGTGTTATGGAAAAAGGGCAAATAATCGGAATAATCTCCAGAAGCTTAATCTCCGCAAATACGGATATTGTCCCCAAAACTACAAAGTGAACCAAGAGACTTGACACCCACTTTATTATTCGTATATAATTCACGTGCGCAAATCTACTATAGGGCAAAAACCCTGCAAGTAGTGGAAGGGGGTGAAATTATGCTTCATATCACAAAATCAATCGTCATTACAGCAACCGTTATATCAAGTCTAGTAGCAATACCAACTGCAACATACGCTTGGTCACAGCAAGTCACTCATCATAAAGATCAAGATGATAAAAAGAAACACGAAGCTCATGATAAGGATATAAAAAACAAAAAAGATCAGGATGATAAGAAAAAGAAAGAAGATCATGACCGTGATGAAAAAAAACAGAAAGAAGATAATGACAAAGAAAAAAAAGATCAGGATAAAAAAGAAAAAGAAGTAAAAGAAACTGAAAAAGAAACTTTTGTTGAAAAACCTGAAGTTAAAACTGTTTTTGTCATTTCACCAGAACCAGTAGTTCATTTTGTACCTGTTACAAACAATGCGCCTGTTATTACCAATACAAATAATAACGTAAATACCAATAATAATAACAGTAACGCGTCCGCGAACGTTTCACAAAACATTTCTCAGTCAACTGGCTCAGTGAATGTTACTGTTACTACCCAAAGATAATTTATCTTTGGTTTTTTTTAGGCAGAAGCCTCACAGAGATGTGGGGCTTTTTAGTTTTTGTCATTCCGAGCGAAACGATAGTGAAGTCGAGGAATCTCTACCACAAAGCTACTCTTTACCCAATAATTCTTCAAATTTTGGATTAACTTTTCTAATCATGTCTAATTTCTTTTTTCTACTCCAATTCTTTATTTGTTTTTCTCTGAGTATCATTTCTGTTGCTGTTGCATATTCCTCATAATAAATTAATTTATTTATATTATATTTTGCCGTGAACGATTTTGCGTTTACTTTTTGTGTATGTTGGTCTCTTCGTGCAATAACATCTCGTGAAATACCTGTATATAATGTTCCGGATTTATTAGTGAGAATATAAACGTAATACTGGTGCATTTTTGAGTCTGTGGTATGAGATCCCTCCGCTTCGGTCGGGATGACAAGAAGGGAATATTACTGCGTTAATTGTTTTTTCTGCCGAGGTTTTTTCGTTTGTGTGATATCTTCAATAATAATTGCCAATGTATTATGTATCATCTCTGTATTCTGCAATGTTATTTCTCCTGCTGCTAATTGTTCTGAAATAAAACTCAGCATTGCCGCGGCACCGATAAGTTCCGGATTGAGTTGTTCTTTTTTTTGTTTGCGTACCTCTTTACCTAAGTCCAAAACAAAGTAGAGAGAAATATTACCTCGAAGATATTCTACTATTGTATCTGAGAGGAGGGTTTGCATTTGACGGGTAGAAACTTTTGACTTTCCAATACTAGGAGGGACATCTTGAGACAGTGTTAGTGTTTTTTTCATGGGGACAATTACTAGAGTACGTCCTAATTTTTAAAATTGCAACTAGAACAAAAGCGGTTAAAATAGTACTAAGTGTGTGAATATTTTAAGATAATAGTTTAAGCAGCATAAGGAAGCTCGCCATTTTCAATAGGCGCATACACTGGTTTCTTTGTAAATGGACTAAATACAATGATTGCCCGATCTTCTTTCAATCCTAATTCATACCGTATCTTCCATGCTAAATGAGCAGCTACTAATTTATCTTCCTGTAAATGCTTTTCATCCTCCTCAGATATTTTTTCATCAGGTTTAACTTTGTACGGTCCAGTGATTAGTTCCTCAACTTTTATTTCTCCTCTACTTTGAAGCCAAACTTCTGCGGATTCTATCATTTTTTTTCTAATCATCATAATTTCTTCTGGAGAAGCAGCTTTATCATACATTGTTTTTATTTTCTCTCCTCTCTTCTCTTCATTTAGATCTTCATATCCCTCAGGAATAATATTATATTCACCTAATATGCTTAATACATCTTTATGTTCTGATAATGCAATTCTTTTCCTTATTTCTGCAGATCTTTGCTGTGAACGGTAATCAGGAGCAAAAAATATAAATAGCGAATCTATTTTATCATTTTTTTGCTGCAAAACTCTTTGCGCAATTTTATAGAGAAATGGTATGCCACTATTAATTGCGTCTTTATCACCTATACAAAATCCTTCAAAAATTTGTATAGCAGAGTCTTCTTCTATTGCAGAAAATACTTCTACTTCATTTTCACCTGTTGCCTTTGATAATTCATCTGAAAAATCTTTCCATTCTGCCTCGCTCCATTCTAGATTATTTTTGTCTCCATTTTGCGTTTCACACATCCTCAAGATATTATCGTAAGTTATAAGTTTGATAGGCATCGGCGCTAGTGCTTCACCTAGCTGAAGCTTTACCGTTGACTTATGAACACCAGGTGGACCCATAAGCCATACTTTTTTTTTTGCTGAATCTATTGACGTAATTGCGTCTACCAAGTTTATTGGTTCTCCATGTATACCTATAACATGACTTAAAACCCCAATCCTTGTTTCTTCTGCTGGCAAAGACTGTAACTCTAAATTAAAACTATTTTTATTTCGTGATTCGGGTGTATTAAACATAAAAGTATAAAATAAATAGAGATTGGGATAATTTAGATAGTAGTCGAGAGGCTATATCATTACAAGCGGCAGCTTATTGTTCTTTCCAGACAGTATCATCTTTTTCAGGAATATTGATTTTAAAAACGAGCAAATGAAAATCTTGGTCATTTTCGTTCGCGATAGTGTGTTTATCGCCGGGTTCTAAAATGCACGCATCGCCGGGTTTTGCATGGAATATCTTACCATTCACGGTAATTATCGCATTCCCCATCAACACATAACATACCTGTGTCTGCTCATAATAATAGTGCATTACACGCGCTGTCTGTTTGGGAATGATAACTATTTCTAATAAATGTCTATTATCAGCAAAGTCATCTTTGGAAAAAATCACCTGCTTAGCATAATCTCCTTTTTCCTCTACCTTAGGCTCATCTTTTGCCTTGTACTTCATATTTATCGTATTTTATCATAAACAATAAAGAACTGACAGATGACATTTCGGAGAGTTGGGTGTATGCTGGAAAAGTCATATGGAAAAGAAGTGTACGCATTTGGATCAGATTAAAGATGTCACGCCGAAAACACCCAACGGGTGTGAAGAGTGTTTGAAAATTGGTGATACTTGGGTACATTTGCGGTTGTGTCTTATCTGCGGCCATGTAGGCTGCTGTGACAGTTCTAAAAACAAACACGCGACCAAGCATTTCCATGCAACAAATCACCCAATCATCAAATCCTTTCAGCCGGGAGAAAATTGGAAATGGTGCTTTATTGATGAATTGATGTGGGAGTAAATTTATGGGATTTCTTTTTATTTTTATTCCAGTCATTATTCTCCTCTTATTGAGTTTCCGTATTGTCCAGGAATATGAACGGGGTGTTGTTTTCCGTTTGGGACGATATCAGGACGTTCGCGGACCCGGACTTATTATCCTCATCCCCCTCCTTGAAACTATGCAAAAAGTAACTTTACGGACTATCACTATGGAAATTCCTTCACAGAAAATTATTACCAAAGATAACGTCTCCATAGATATTGCCGCAGTTGCGTATTATCATGTCGTCAATCCAAAAAATGCAATTGTGGGTATTGAAAATGTCTATGAAGCAGTTAATCAGATTTCCCAGACTACTATGCGCAATGTAATAGGCCAATTTATTCTCGACCAGTTGTTATCCAAGACTGCTGATATCAATACAAAAATTAAAAATGTCATAGACTCCCATACAGAACCCTGGGGCGTGCAAGTCACTGCAGTAGAAATCAAAGATATCACACTCCCGGAAAATATGCAGCGTGCTATGGCAAAAGAAGCGGAAGCCGAAAGAGAGCGACGCGCAAAAATAGTCGCCGCTGAAGGAGAATTTCAAGCCGCAGTGAAACTTGGGCAAGCGGCGGATTTGATTTCCAAACACCCGGTAGCTTTACAACTGCGAACGCTTCAAACCATGGCTGAGATTGCAACTGAAAAAAATTCAACTATTATTTTCCCTGCTCAATTTATGACCACAGTACAAGAAGCGTTTAATATCTTAAAAGTTGATAGTGCAACAAAGAAGTAATTTTTTTATGCAGTTTCTTCCCGTGCACTTAAATCTGCATTTGCAGCGGTATCTTTTATTCTTCCTTTCATTTTTTTGAACGCACCGGTAATACCCCCTTTTACGCCGCCAAACTTCTGATCCAAATTTCCTTCTATCTCATCTTTTTTTGCGCTTACTTTTTGTGCTAAATCATCAATCACTGACATAAAATCTCACCTCCTCCCATAATACTTAATTATAAAGACTGTACTGCAATAGCGGTATAAAATTTGGGTAAGAGAATGGTAAGATCTAAGAGACGCACAACACAAGAAAAATACTGTATAATCAAACTTACATGAGAAAGCACAGAGTACGACACATGAAAGCAACACATACGTTTCTGCGGGAATCGAGAATTGCTTTGACTGGATTTTCGGAAATGTGTATTGGGATTGGGTTGAGTGTGACATTTTTGGGATTCTTTTTGTACTTTAAAGAAGTTGTCTTACAGAATCAATTTTTTGCTTTTGATAAAGCAGTTTCATATAGTTTTTACGCATTCCGGACTCCATTGCTTAACAAAATTGTCATTGCCATCGCATTTCTCGGCAGCGAAAAAGTTTTAGTGCCTCTTTTTATAATATTCATTGCCTATCTTCTTTGGAAAAAATTTAAACGGGAAGCGCTTGTATTTTCCTTAACTTTCGTTACCGGTTATTTTTTAAATACAATGTTAAAATTACTCATCCAACGCCCTCGTCCTTCATTTGCGCCATTATTAAGAGATTCTAGCTACAGTTTCCCTTCAGGCCATGTCATGAATTCCTTTATTTTCTACGGCACTCTGACAATTATTATCTTTGCTATTACAAAAAATAGACACCTACAGACGCTAATTCTGATTTTATCAATACTAATAATACTTGCAGTATCAGCGAGCAGAATCTATCTTGGGGTCCATTACCCCACTGACGTAATTGCCGGTTTTCTCGGAGGAATTTGGTGGCTTTTTACGGCATACGCGCTAGAAAAGACTTTTAATTTTTATAAATTGTTTAAGCAAAGAAAAAGTAAAAAGTCTCATTAAAACTGAGAACCCATAACTAAATCTTATTTTTTCTTCTTTTTATCAACCACTTTCTTTATCCTTTGCACTTTCCCGCCCTTTATCCCTGCATATTGATAGTACGATGGATTGCGATAGCCGTATTTTTCTCCGTCCGCAACTGTTCTCCAGAGTAAAAAGACTACAGGGATTGCCAGTAAAGGCACTAACCACCGCCAGTCAAAACTGCCCGCATAATCTGTAGTGGTATCTATACTGCCTGTTCCCCGTTGTGCACCATTATATGTATCAGGTGTTTGCCCATTTGGAGACATTGGATACATATCATTTTGTGTTGCCTGCGCATATACTAACACTGGCATACTACCAATTAATAAGATAACCGCTAATAACGTAATAATTACTTGCTTCATAAAAACCTCCTTTCCAAACATAGAATTTGTTGTCTATATCTATCCTCTACGCGCGGATTTAAGAATCGGTGGCAAATTTGTAAGGAAACAGCAAGAAAATGCTACAAAGTAAAATAAAGTAAAAAATTACCCGTCTGCTATAATACTTCAATGGATGAACATAGCAAAAACAAAGCATTACAGACATTACAAAAAGTACAAACCGGAAAAGATGTCGCAAGTATTCTTGAAAATGCATATCAGCCGGTTTTCTCAAGAGAACAAAAAGAGTTATTGCGAAAACAATTACAACAAAAACATCTGGATCGTTTTGATATAACAATCTTGCTAAAAAACTTATTATTGAAAGATGAAGCTTTGATTGAAACAGTTGAAAAATTTATAAAACAAAAGAGTACGGGAAAATATGTAAAAAAGACTATACGACAGCCGGTTCAGTATTCTCTCATTGTCATAGATGAAGCAGAAAATTATTTAAAAGAACAAATAAACTTGATTAAAACTTGCGTCAATCCAAAAACCAACTCGGTTATTTACGTTGGTGACTTAGTACAGCAGACATTACTTTGGACTATAAGAGATTGGAATACAGCTAATGAGCAATTCCAGGAAAATCGTCAGGTAATACTGCATAAAGTCTACAGAAATACCAGGCAAATTTTGGAATTTATCCTATCAATTGGATATAAAGTTGCAGTCCCAGCGAATATTAAAGAAGGTAAAAATGTGGTTGAAAAGATAGTTAAAAATAAATCTGAAGAAGTTCAATATCTTTCTGAACTTGTAGAAAAAACTAAGGACAAAAGTATTGGAATACTGGCAAAAACAGAAGCTTACCTTAAGGATTATAAAAGTCAGTTTTCTCAACAGGAAAACGTTCATGTATTGACAATAAATGAAGCGCAAGGTGTAGAGTTTGAGAGAGTATTTGTGATAGGAATAAATAAAGAACTATATAACACAGAAAATCTTTCAGAAGAAATAGCACAGGAGCGCCGCAGAGTAAACAGAGACCTCTTATATGTTGCATTTACCCGTGCTATTGATGAATTATATGTTTTGGGAACTTCAAAAATTAAAGAACTTTTATTAACAACATCCTAAAACAGGTTACACTAACTCTTTACTTAGAAATTTTCTAGATTCTGTTCAGAAATATCAGCGGAGTAGGCGAACACAAATTAAGTAAATAACGGATGATCACGGTTGATAAAAACAATACCTCCTTCAGTAAAACTCTCTTTTTCTTCAGATCCTAAATGAGTAAAACTAATCAGGAATTCACTCCCTCTCTCCAATAGTTGAGAGATGAGATTTATCGATTTGAATTGGAATATATTCAGTCACGGCGCAATTGTAGCAAGTTTGAGGCAATTTTCCAAATTTTTAAATCGAGGCATTTACGCTACTGTTTGAAAATAAAAAAGTAAAAAAAGAATGATATGAATTGGTGCAGTAACTAATCCTGGTACATATTGTTTTTTCATTGCCCACCAAGCAAGATGCCACAAGCTTTGAGCAAACATTAATAGCAAGAAAAATACTAATAGGTATTTCCGATACGGTAGCTGTGTATTGAGAAGAACAAAAAGCCACAAAAGATTATGGATAATTTCAAAAGAGAAAAAAAACTTAAAACTCATTTTGAAGAAAAACCATTTCTTATGAAAGCCTGTTGCCAGTTCTTCAATCGAGTGGAAAATTTGTACAGCATACATCAGTATGGCATAGAACAGTATGTGAGACATATTTATTTTGCAAGCTTGTTATAGAGCAATCCAAAGATGAAAAAAAGGATGCAGTATAAAATCAATTATTGCGAATGAATTCGCTAATGCAATAATATTAAATTTTTGCATATTGTCATGTTTAGTATACCATTTTGAATACTTCTGTGCCGGGAAAGGATTTTTGTTCCTTTTCATGGCTTTTCGTAAAAACCAAAGAGCTTATCTTACAATTAATTTTACTCTTCTTCATTTTCATCTCCATATTGTTTCGGCGGATTACCCTGAATTTTTATAATTCTCGGATATTTTATGCCCTTCTCTCTTGAGCATGTTCCTCTGAACTCTACTTCAAACAGCCATTCATCGCCAAAATCAAAAAGATACAGAAACTTTTGTTTCGGCAAGAGAATTAAATGAGACAAATTTACTTTATGAGCCTTTCTTGTTCCCTGCTCAGGCGAACTCTCTTGAGCACCCACTTCAGCATGACGGGACCAGCGTTTGTTATCTAAAAAGAAGGCGTATAAATGATCATATCCAAAATCAAAAGCTTTTTGAATTATGAGATGTACATCTTCCAGTGTATCTTCAGGTGTTAGTTCTATATCGCGATATATTCGTTTGTCATAAAAAACTTTAACTCTAAAAACCAGAGTTTGATTTTCTGAAAATTGCGGAGTTTTGGCAATATAATCTTTATAAGATGAAGCCTGCAAAAATTTTGACCCTTTTAAAATCTTTTCTGCAATTTTTGCTAAATTCTGGTCAGATATTGCCATAACGGAGTTAGTATAGATACATGAGGAAAATATGTTAAATGTCATCAAAATTCTTCAGGCGATTTTGGGGTTGGGTAAGATAATTTTGTTTTGTTGAGACTTTTTTGCCTGATTCTTTTTCTAGTTTCTGCCTCGCTTCTCCGGCAATAGTGCCGCCTTTTTGTGCAGCAGTTTTATTCTCTGTAAACCCTTGTGCATCTTTGTTTTCCGCGATTTCTGTGGTAGATGCTTCGCCAAGCATAGAAAAGATCAATTCCAAATCAGTCATATGATCCCGCAGGTTTTCTCTTTTGAGTTCTTTGAATTCTTTGTACTCAGAAGGAGTCATGCCAAACGTTGCTTTTGAAATCTCTGCTGTCAAAATAGCATACTCTCTATCTCCACCAACATCCCGGTTCTTCCACTCCTTAGTCAATTCTTCCCGGACCGCAATACCTCGCATACGTTTTTCTATCCAGGCATCAGAATAACCCTTTGCTTTATACAAAGCTCTGGTTCTATTCGTAGCTAATTCCGGATTTTCAATCTCCTGTACTCTTTCATATCCCACTTTTGCCAACCATCGTTTAAATGGTTCAGCTTTTGGAGAAGGAATGGTTTGAATAATGCGAAATATAGTTTCAGTATTCGCGCAGTCGGTTAAGTATTTTTTACCATCAGAGGATACTATTTTCAGTTGTCCGATTTTTTCGGACAACTCAGTATAACCTTCATTAATTATTTTCATTTTTAGATCGTTCCAATACTTTCTTGATCTATCTGTTTCTGTTAGTGCTTCTACAATATCCACAACAGAAAACCACCACTCGCCCTTATAAATCACTCTTCTGATTTTCTTATCTTTAAATATCGCTACTCTTGTTACTTCTTCCATACTCTATTTGTAGCACACTTAAACTCTATTGTACATAGAGAGGACTTGCTCTACAAAATCTGATTATATTCACACTAACAAGTGTTATAATTGCGTTATTATGCAAAATACTCATCAACTGCTTCAGCAATACTTCGGATATACTTCTTTTCGCCCGTTGCAGGAAGATATTATCACTGACGTACTAAATAAACGAGATGTCCTGGCAATTATGCCCACAGGCAGCGGGAAATCTTTGTGTTACCAGATACCTGCTTTGATGGAAAAAGAAAAAACAACAATTGTTGTATCACCATTGATTGCTTTGATGAAAGATCAGGTCGATGGACTGAGACAAAACGGTGTGAAGGCTGCATATTTTAATAGTTCTTTATCTTTACAAGAACAACAAGAAGTTACGCAATTATTATTGGACAAACAACTCACGCTTCTGTATGTTGCGCCTGAACGGTTAATGCAAGAATCGTTCTTGCAATTATTGCACAATGTAAACATTAATCTAATTGCCATTGATGAAGCGCATTGTATTTCAGAATGGGGACATGATTTCCGGCCTGATTATAGAGAATTGAAAAGATTAAGAAGTCTCTTTCCCACCATACAAATCCTCTCGTTAACTGCGACGGCAACACCGCAAGTAAAAAATGATATTACCAAACAACTCAATTTGCAGAATGCCAAACAATATCAGGCAAGTTTTGATCGTCCGAACCTTACCTATTTTGTGCTGCCAAAGCAACAACCTTCGCAACAAATCTTGAATTATATTCATGCACATTCTAAGGATTCTGGCATTATTTACTGCCAATCAAGGAAGGACGTGGATAAACTTGCAGCATATCTGCAAAGCAATACTATAAAAGCGCTTCCCTATCATGCCGGACTAACCAGTGAACAACGCCAAAAGCATCAGGAGGAATTTATACATGAAGACATAGACATTATCGTCGCAACAATTGCTTTTGGTATGGGTATTGATAAATCAAATGTGCGCTATGTCATTCATGCGGATCTTCCTAAAAGTCTGGAAGGATATTATCAAGAAACAGGCAGAGCGGGACGGGACGGGTTACCAAGTGAATGTATCCTATTATACAGCTATGCTGATAAACGGAAGAGTGAATTTTTTATCCAACAAAAAGATAAAATACAGCAGAAAGTTGCATACAAACAACTTGATGACATGGTGCATTTTGCGAAATATAACAAATGCAGGAGAATTGTATTGTTGAAATATTTTGACGAAGATTACAAAAAAAATAATTGCAAGGCATGTGATAATTGCATAAGCCCAAAGGAAACATTTGATGCAACTATCATTGCCCAGAAAATATTATCATGTGTATATAGAGTCAATGAACGTTTTGGCATGAAGCATGTGGCGGATATTTTAACAGGTGCAAAGTCACAAAAAGTAATAAGCTTTCGGCATGATACACTTTCCACTTATGGCATAGTTAAAGATTTTACGCCACAGCAAATACAAACACTTATCCAAGACTTAATCGAAGAAAATTATCTACAAATAGCAGGAGACCAATACCCTATTGTGAAACTGACAGAAAAAAGCACACTGATTTTAAGAAAAAAAGAAAAAGTATTTTTACAAGTTCCTGTGGTAAAAGACCTGAAGAAGAAGAAACGTCCGCTTTTGTATGCTGACGTAAATCAAGAACTGTTTGAAACTCTACGAAAGCTTCGCAAGCGATTAGCTAATGAACAAAATGTACCGCCGTATGTTATTTTCGCAGATAAAAGCCTGCAACAGATGGCAACAACCTTTCCGCAAACAGAAAATGATTTTAGAAATATCAATGGAGTAGGCGAACACAAATTAAGTACATATGGCAGAGATTTTATAAGAGAAATAAAGGATTATTGTGTAACACATAAGTCGCATCCTTCTACAAAATAACGCCATAGTTATTGGTGTTTTACAACGTATTTCTTTTTGCTATAATTGCTCAAGATTTATCAGGTATGAAGAAAAAAATATTGTTTTCTATTGCGGGAGGGTTGTTACTACTAGCTATTTTAGCATTCTTCTTTTTCCAGTTCTCTCATAAAATGATAGCTTCAAAAACAACTACTGCTAAGAACGGAAGACCTCATATGGATCAGGAAAAAAAGGTTGATTCGAGTAATGGAAAAAAGGAAGGTAAGTTTTCAGAGTCGAAATACGCGCCTACTTGTTGGGAGATTGCGCCTGTAGATCCGATTAGTAATGAGGCAAAATTAGCAATGTATGGGATAATGATGAAGAAAGAGAAAAAAACCGACGGTTCCATTATCGTTAGTCTCAAACCAAATGACGCACAATATACATGGAAAGAAATTATTGTTAAGCCGGCATTTACATTGTACTTCTGTGACCGTACTGATGATGATGAAGAAATGGGGATGTCTGACACTGACATCCGTTCAAATGGTGACGATTACCCCATACTTGTTGATCCCCAGGGCAACATAGTACCAGGACAAAACCTCCCGTAATATATAGAAACTACTTACAAATTACGCTATGCTATACTCATAGTATGAAAGAATTCGCAACGCTTGCCGGGGGATGTTTTTGGTGTACAGAGGCAATATTTAAAAGATTAAAAGGAGTTACTTCAGTGTTACCGGGCTACGCAGGAGGTCATGTCGCAAATCCCTCCTATGACGCGGTGTGTACAGGAAAGACAGGGCATGCTGAGGCAATTCAGATTGAATTTGACTCAAATATCATACCTTTTGAAAAAATTTTAGATATTTTCTGGCATACCCACAATCCAACAACCTTAAACCAGCAAGGAAGTGACATTGGCACACAATACAGATCATCAATTTTCTACCATAACGAACAACAAAAAGAGATCGCGGAGAAATCTAAACAAGATTTAGAAAGAGAAAGAGTATATAAAAATAAAATTGTGACTGAGATTATACCTTTTACTAATTTCTATATTGCAGAAGATTATCACAAGAATTACTTTGATAGAAACCAAGATGCTCCCTATTGCAATTTTGTCATTGACCCCAAGATCCACAAACTTCTGGAGAAATATGGCAAAGATGTCAAAGAGGAATATAAATAATTCGCTGAAGCTTTTAAGGTGGTAGCCTCCTGTGCTAACAGGTACTATGTTAAAATGTAAATCTATGGAACTAGTAGATAGTAGATTTAATCCTGCAGAAAAACTCTACATGGAACAACTCTTCCCTCTTTTTGATATTCTCACCGGGACACGAACGGGAGAATACTTACCACGCAATGTTGTTCATAGAGAAGGCTTAGTTCACAAAGGAGTGCAGGCACATATCTGTCGTCCAATGATAAATACAGATGGTTCTCTAATAAGTAATTTTGAAGTTCTCATTCAAAAACGAAAAAATCAAACGGTTTTTAATAAGGGTTTAACCACCCCTGTACTGATAGATTTAGGAGGAGCAAAGTGGGATCAGAGCTTAGCTACTCAAATGGTACAAAGAGATATATCCATAGCGGAAACTCTAAAAAGAGGATTAGAAAACGAATGGGGACTGACAGAGGAATCTTATGAGTATGCATACGTACCTCTAGGTCATCTCATTGCTATAAAAACATATAGCCAAGAACAAGAACAACATGCATATAATAAAGAACTAATTTCTCTATTTCTAATACAATTAAAAAACGGTGTAACATTACAACCTTCTTCTTCTAAAATAGACGCATATGAATGGATACCCTGGGATAATTTAGCTGAAAGATTAGAAAATGATCCTGATAAATTTACAAAAACTGCTCAATTTTATATGAATACACCTAAATTGTTGTATGCTATAGACTTTCACACAAAAAGTTTCTTAGGTATAAACAATACTTTCTCACGACTCGGTGATATTAATGAAGCTCAGATTCTTACTACCATAAATAGCAGCTACTGTGTCAGAGCTGATATAGGAGAATACCCCCCATTAACAGTAACATTTCCTGCATCTGAAGCCTTATTGTATAAAGATGTATTATATGAAGATTATAGAAATAAGAAACCTGAAGAAACAACCATTGCAAGACTTTGTTTGTTAAATGAACAAGAAAACTTAATGCAACACTTTGGAGAACAAATAACTTTTGAGACAAACATGTCTGAAACAAAGATATCATACATACAATCCGGAAGTAAAAAAGAGATAGCAATTACTATCTACCCCGGGAATAACCCGGGGTAGTGTTTTAGTAATCGTTTAATACCCTGCTTGAGAAGGCTGTGGCATTGCTGATGGTCTTGTACCGCCATTTCTCATCATTGGATTTATTTGGATATTTTGTGCTGTAATAGAACCATCGGAATTGGTAGCTCCAAATGTGGCCACGCGTTCTCCAGTTTTTAGATCCGTTTGTGCCGCAGTAGCAGTTTTACTGATAGTTGTCTTTCCGGAAATATTCACAATTTTACTGCTGCCGTCTTGCAGCTTAATTGTGACGCTAGTAGCGTCTACGCTTACAACATCTCCAATCGTCGCGCCGCCAAAACCACCTCTTCTTCCACCAAGCCTGCCCTGGCCATTTTGCCCTCCTTGACCATCCTGAGCAAATTTACCTGATGTGGTTGAAGTCGCAGCAACTTGCGTTTTCTGGTATTGCATACCGCCAAAAAAAGCTACTGCTGCAACGGTTATTGCAATAATTACTATCATTATCATGTTATTTTTCATATAATCACCCCCTTCCCATCATCCACGTCTTTGCGAACTCCGATTCAATCGGGGGAGAAGCAATCCCGAAAAGGTAAATCGGATTCCGAATTTTATTGTGTCGAGATTGCCGCGGCGTCCCTCCTCGCAATGACGTAATATTTTATTTTTATTATTTTATAATTACTTCTTAAGATATTTATTAAAGAACTCTAACGAATGCTGCATTGCTACATCAAAATTTTGAGAAATATTATGGTTATCGCCTGGATATTCGTAGTACTCTACTATTTTGCCAGCTGTTTGTAATTTATCGCGCAAAGATTGAGAGAATGCTACGAGGACTTCTTCGTCACTGCCGCCAATATCTAATTGAATCGGCGCGGTAATATCCGAGACAAAATATGTTGGATCTATAGCATTCCAGAATGCGGGGTTTGTTTTGGGGTCACCGTATTGTTTTATCATACTTGCTCTCCCATTATTACGAAGCGCCAATTGTCTTGCAGACGGTTGAAAAGGCACTTTTCGCTGCCAGTTATACAGTAAATCTGCATATGAACCAACAACGCCGCCCCAAATCACCGCTGCTTTTATATCTTTAGTATCCACAACTAAATCCCGAAGCGTTATATTACCTCCCAGAGAATGCGCCCAAACCCCAACTTTACTGGGATTAACTAATTGTCCTGAGTCTATTGAAGGAATCTTTACCCTTTTAATTGATGCAAGCGCATTTAAATCATCAGTTGCATATGCTGGAGAATAATATGCTCCTTCCGGCTTTCCTTCTGAATTACCATTACCGCGATAATCGGGTTTGAATACAATATAGCCGTTCCGCGCAAATACAGAGAGATATGTTGCATACTGACCAACCTGCGGAAAAGTCTGGTATGTCTCCGGCGGAATATAGCCGTGGTTAAACAAAATTACAGGCCAACCGCTTTTTGGTTTTTCTCCTTGCGGCACAGTCAATAATCCATAAATCTTTAATCCTTCTGATTGATAGGAAACAATATATTGATGATAATTACTGCCGTCAGGTAGTGTTTGTTCAATAGTAATATCGCTCCCCCGATAACTTTTCGAACGCATTGTTTGAATAGAGAGAGGATGTATATTTTTGTTTGTAGGAACAATAGGAGTCTGAGACACTTGAGAATTAATTGCATCTATAGCAGGTTTTTGCAAATACCCATAGGAAACTTCACCTAAAATAGCAATAACTATAATACCAGCAACAAATATTTTTTTCATTTAGTAAAGAAAGTTTATCTATTCTACCTGAAAACTTCCTGAAAGAAAACTGGAGGACTATTCATACCGTAACGCCTCTATTGGCTGTAGATTTGCAGCTCTGCTTGCAGGATACCAGCCGAATAAAATACCTATACCAGCCGAGACAACAAATGCAATAAGAATAGAAGATATTGAGATAACAAATGCAGAGCTGGTAAGGAGTGCATAGAAATAAGAAAAGGCAATACCAAGAGCTACACCGATAATACCGCCAATAAAAGTTAACATAATAGCTTCCATTAAAAATTGCGTAATAATGATTTTTTTCTTCGCTCCCAAAGCTTTTCGAAGCCCTATTTCTCTGGTTCTTTCATTCACCGTAACAAGCATAATATTCATAATCCCGATACCTCCGACCAGTAGAGAAATTGCTGCTATACCGGAAAGCAGTGCAGTAAATGTTCCTGTTGTTGAAGACGCTGCACTGAGAATATCTGCCTGAGATAAAATACTAAAATCAGCTTTGCTTGGGTTTGTTAATTTATGCCGGGCAAGGAGCAAATACCCCACCTCATTCTGTGCTTGGGTCATGACATCAGAACTTTTTGCCTCCAGAGATATATCACTCAAATAACTTTGTCCAAATAATAATTTTTGTGCTGTAGATAACGGTACATACACAACAGCATCCTGATTCCCAAAACCGGTCCCTCCTTTGGAAACCGTAACACCCACTACTGGAAAGGAAATACCCTTTATCCGAATCGTTTTCCCAATCGGATCAGATCCATCCGGAAATAAATCAGAAACTACTTGCGGACCGAGAACAACTACTTTTCGCATCCCTATATCATCTTCATTAGTAATAAAAACACCTGAATTCATTGTAATTTTATGTACGTCTGCGTATGCAGCAACGACTCCATTGACTCTGACATTGGAGTTATTTGCTCCCGCAGCTACTTGCGCTCTACTATCAACTTCTGGAGAAACAGTTTGTACGGTGGTTACCTGAGGAGAAGTTTGAATTGCTGCCGCATCTGCATTGGTAAGTGTTGTATCTCCTCCGGCAGCACCACGTACGCCTCCTGAAGTTTGAGAACCGGGACTAACAGTGAGCAAATTTGCACCTAAAGATTGAATTCTTGATTGAATTGCTTCCTGACTCGCTTGTCCAAGTGATACCAAAGCAATAACACTGCCAATACCAATGACAATACCGAGAATTGCTAAACCTGTGCGGAGTTTGTTAATTGTGAGTGTTCCAATACTTTCGAGAAATAGTTCAATTAATTCTTTCATAATTACATACGTCATTGCGAACCCTGAGTGTCTCGAAGGATGAATCCCGATAAAAATCGGGAGAAGCAATCCCGCTGAGAGTAAAATAATTGACGCTTAACCATTAACATTTGACAACCGGGATCATTTCTAAAAGTCAATTGTTCTCGTCGAGATTGCTTCGTACCCCAAGGGTACTTGCTTCCCCGAAGCGGCGTCGTGCGCTCCTCGCAAAGACGTGTTGATTTTTATTCACTTCATCTCCCACAATTTTCCCATCTCTCACATGAATTATCCTTCCAGCGTGTGCTGCGATATCCGGTTCATGAGTGATCATAACGATAGTATGTCCTTGATTATTTATATCTTTAAAAATAGCCATGATTTCTTCTGCTTGTGTTGAGGCTATATTGCCTGTAGGTTCATCTGCAAGAAGAATAGATGGATTCATTGCTAATGCCCGTGCAATTGCTACTCTTTGCTGTTGTCCTCCGGAAATCTGGTTGGATGTGTGGTTCAAACGATGAGCTAACCCTACCATTTCCAAATAATGCTGTGCGCGCTTTTTTCTTTCTTCTATCGGTATGCCTGCATATCTCATGGGAAGCATGACATTTTGAAGAACAGTAGTCCGGGGAAGTAAATTAAATGCCTGAAAAATAAACCCGATTTTCCGATTTCGTATATCTGCTAATGCATCATCCGTGAGCTTTTCAACGTTTTCTCCATCTAAAATATATGTTCCGGAAGTTGGAGTATCGAGCGCCCCAAGGATATGCATAAGTGTTGATTTCCCTGAACCCGAAGGTCCCATAATTGCAACGAATTCTCCTTTATTGATAGTAAAAGAGATATCTGCCAATGCAATTGTTTCCATTGCTTCTGTCTTGTAGATTTTTGAGATATGAGATACTTGAATCATGTTCTTCGGTTAACTGAATTAATTTCCTGCTCGTCGTCCTCCACCGCCACCGCCCCCAAACCCTCCGAGACTTCTGCCAAACGGGGATATTGTACTTCCTCCTGCTGCTGATGCGGTAGATACTGTTCCTGTGACAACGGTATCTCCTTCTGAAAGACCTGAAGTAACTTCCGTATCAGTATCTGATGCAATACCTATTTCAACAGGAACTGAACTGACTTTTCCATTTTTTAACACGCGAACTGTTGATTGCCCATTCGCAGTTTGTATTGCTGCCGTTGGAACAGTAAGCACATCATCTTTTCTGGCTGTCTGGATAGTAACTGAGGCTGACATGCCAGGCTTAATATCAGAAGGTGGAGCAACAAAAGTAACATATACATTATATGTTACTACCCCCGAAGTGACAGTCCCTGCGGTGTCTACCTGATCTACGTTACCAACAAAAGTTTTTCCTGAGAACGCAGACAATGTCATCGTTGCTTTTTGTCTGGCTTGAATTTTGGTTATATCTACTTCACTCGCCTGTACTTTTACATACGGAGTATCATAGTTACCAATAGCAAGTATTGCATTAGAAGACGAAGTAGTTGTTGCAGAGGCATTACTACTCAGATTTCCCCCGCTTGCTGTTACCTGATCTCCTGCTTTTATAGCAATATTTGCAACAGTTCCCGGGATAGGAGCAGTCACTACAGAATCCTGTGTCGCTTGATACGCAAGCCATGCTGAGTTTACCGAGGCACTCGCTGCACCAATATTTTGTCCTGATTGATTGTATTTCTGCTCGTCAGCAGCAAATGTTTCGCGCGCGCTGGTAAGCGCAGAATTTAGTGCATCCATATCATTTTGCGTATAAGGAAGTTTTGTTGTGGGATTAGAAGTACTGGTATTCACGTTATTTTGCATTGTTATTACTGCTGAGGAGGCAGAGATAACTGCTTGCCTATCTTTTTCCAGAGTTGCTTGGTCAATGATTTTATTTTGACTGGAAGTATTTGCTCCAACTAATGCGGTTTGATATGCCGACCATGCAGAAGCGATTTCCTGTGCAGATGCAATACTTTTAACTTTAAATAAATTTTGTCCTTGTGTTACTGTATCTCCATCTTTTACATATATTTCTTCTACTATTCCTGTTGTAGGAGAACCTACACCTGCTTGGCTGGTAGATGTAAC
>WNFI01674585.1_pt1 | contig 22240 bp, 21 predicted proteins | sample 5400471 | NCBI WGS metagenome assembly WNFI01 (sample SAMN13153348, study PRJNA577476) | soil metagenome | isolation source: 100 cm saprolite on Douglas fir-dominated hillslope | place: USA:California | collected 2013-09-17
TGCACTCAGCCGCTCGATCTCGACTTCAAGCTCTGGCTGCGTGAATTCAGCAGACCGCACGAGTCGTCCATCTCTTTTCCAATAGAAGTATGCTTTTGGTGGTGCTTCCTGCCGAGATCCGCGTCCGTCTGCTTCGTCCCTGACCTTCCAAGTCAACTCTCCATTCATCCGGCACCCCCCCTAGCTTCCCATCATGGTTTCCACTATCCGCCCGCCGTGCGCTTCGACCGCTTCGCGCAGCTTGTGCCTTGTTTTAACAGGCAGCTTAAGACGAACGGCGCGATAAGTCCATGGGTCGAGCTATCAACGCTATCGACAAAAAGAAAGGCCCCGGACGGGCCGTGCAGATTAACACTGACTAACGGCGATCCGCTGGACCCGCCTGGTACCGAGTGTACGTCTGTCTAGACGACCAGCTGCAGGAGGCTAAGCGCCTTCTCTCCGATGCAAACTACAAAGCCCTTCCGGTCACACGCGTGGAATTAGTCTGGGCGTGCGTCGGACTGCCTGATGATCTTGGCATACTTCAAAATTTCAGCCCTGAAGAACACGTCGAACTGCTCTACGCTATTTCCCACCGTCTCCAGGCCTTGATCGGCTAGGCGCTGCTTGACATCCGGTAGGTTCAGCACTGTGGACATTTCGGTGTTGAGCTTCGCGATAACGGCTTTCGGCGTTCCCGCTGGCACGCACACCCCGAACCAGTTGGTGATCTCGAAACCCGGCACGCCGGCAGAGCTCGCCGCAACCATCCGCGACGACGTCGAGAAGTGGCGCAAGGTGGTGCGCGAGGCGAACATCCGGTCCGAGTGAAAACAAAAACCCCTCCGAAGAGGGGTCGGGCTGGATGATGGGGCCGGCGTGAAAGCACGACGCTATCGGACAACTAGCTTCAGCATCACTTGGGAGGTTTGGGAGCTTTTAGCAACAAGGTGGAGGTGCCTTGTTGGGTGTTCGTGATTAGCGGCAGGACCGTGGTCGGGGCGAGGGTTGTGCTCGTCACCACTTGGTTCAGCGTGGTGGTCGTCGTGGGGTTGGCTGGATCCACTACAGGGGTCAGCACGACCTTGTCGGCGCCGCTCACGACCGGCGCCAGCGGGACGACGGTGAGCGGCGCTTTCTGAATTGGAGTCAATGTCGTCGTCGGTGCTGTCTGAATAGTCGGCGAAGTGCGTGACGTCTCGAGCGTCCCCGGCGCGTCGATGGGGGTCAACATAAGCGTCGAGCGAGTGGCAGGCGCAGCGGCTTGCGGCTTGTCCGCTGGCGTGATCGTCGGCAGCGGCGTGCGCCGGCCGAAAAGGGCTGCCGGCGGCGCGACGAGTACCGGCGGCGTGGTGCCCTGTAGAGCAGCGAAGGCGGTCTGGTTGCGGCTGACGAGGAGCATGACTCCGGCTGTGTTCTGCATGCTTGTCACGCCCTCGAAGACGTGGTCGTAGGTTCCCGCCGGCACCTCCCGGGAGGCCGCTTGCGGCGGCACATGGACGATCTCGAAGTCCGTGCCGCGCACGCCAATAGTCACCGTCGCTGTTGTGATCCGGTAGCGTTCGCGATTGTGGCGTCCAATCACGCCCGTGATCGTGCGCAGTCCACCCTTCAGGACCGACATCAAGAAGCTGGCGTTGCGGTCCTGCTCGCCTGCGTAAGAGAACTTTTCGAGCTTGATTTCGGTATCGCCGCGCACGGACATCAGCGCGCCGTCGGTCATGCGCAGCTGGGCGAGCGCGCCCGCGCCGGTGATGATCGATTCGCCTTCGTAGAACCCGGCCGCGCGCTGCGCCGCGCGCTGTGGCGCGCCTTCGAGACCGACGCGCACGTCGCCGACGACGGACAGGAATCGACCCGCTTCTGTGCCTTGCGCGCAGACCGGGCCCGTGGCCGCGGCGAGCGCCGCGAAGAGCATCAGGGGCCAGCAGGATTTAACAAACATTTGCACATCTCCTCGCTAGAAGTCCAAGCGCAGACAGTACTTCCCGCGCTGTACCCCGCCAAGGAGAAATGCCCCAACTCTCTCGCTCAACGCACAAACATTTGCACTATCCTCGCTAAAAGTCGAAGCGCAGATTGATTGACGCATCCGTCCGGTCGTACTCGAAAAGCGGAAGATTGCTCTTGTTCTTGTAGTAAACGACCTGTGGACGCAGCGACCAGCTTTTTGCGAACGACCATGTCATCCCGGCAGTAACGTCGTAGACGCTGTCGACGCGCTTCGTGTCGAAAAGCGCATTGACTTCAGAATACTTTCCGCGCTGAACCCCGCCGAGGAAAAATACCATTACTCTCTCGCTCAGGGCGATCTGGGCCGTCAGGCGCGCGCCCAGAAACGGTTTGTCGCCATCCGCCCGGCCGTTCGTCGCCTTCTCGCGGCCGGCGAGGACGGTGAGGCCGAACGCGCCGCGTCCGTCGGCCGCCCCGCGCAGCCATCCGATCGCCATCTGGTATAGGTCGAAGTTGCTGACCTTGAACGACTCGGGAATGAACCGGAAGCGGGTTGCCCCGGCATTCACGCTGAGCTGGTCTTGCTTGGTCAGGAGATAACGGTAATCCGCATTCAATCCAAAGCTGTCGCGGGTCTTCTCGTGGTCCAGCCAGTACCGTCCGCCATTGACACCGATGCGCACATTCGTCGCGCCTTCGCTGTACCCCACGCCCGCGCGCGCGTCGAGCGTTGAAAAATCCGCGCCATCTACGTTGTTGTACCAACGGCCGCGCAAATCTCCGCCCCCGAATGCCGAGAGGCGCTCGGTCAGCGCGTGGACGAGCTCGCCGCCGAGCGAGAGCGCGTTGTAGTGGTCGCTGCGCTTCAGCGAGGACCGGGGCAGGATCAGCGTGTTGCCGTTCACCACGCTGATCTCGCTGGTCTTGGTCGCCGACTGTGCGTTCGAGTCGTACCCGAACCCATACTCGGCGTAGCCGTAGCCGACAGTCTTCTTGCCGGCGATGGACTCATCCGCCGCCTTGCCGTAGATCTGCGCCTGCTCGCGCAGTCCGGGCGGCAGATTCTCGAACCGCATCACCGTCTCGAATTCGAGCTTCGCGCGGGCATAGTCGCCGAGCGCCAGGTACGCCCGCCCCATCTCTAGACGGACGCCGACATAGTTCGGCTCTTGCGCCAGGATGCGCTCATAGATGAAGCTCGCCTTGCTCGCGCGGCCGGTCTCGAGCGCCGAGCGGGCGAGCAGGTAGTCGAACTTGAGGTCGCCGGCGAGCCTGTCCTCGTGCGGCTCGAGCAGCTGGTAAGCATCGGCATAGCGGCCGGCGCGCACCAGCGCCTCGCCCTGCGCGACGATGTCGGCTTGAGCCCATGCCGCCAATGCGAACGCCCAAAGGAGCGCGGCGACGAAGGCGCGCCATGGAAACGCCCGACTAGGGCGTGACTTGTGGTTCTCGGTATTTACTGTTGTGCCTCTGTGCCTGGGCGCGGCCAACTCCCCTTTTGGCAATAAAACAATGGCAACAGGCACTTGATCGTAGTTCAGGGTGCCCGTAAAAGCAATTTGGCGCCTGTACGACAACGTAAATATCCATCAACGACCGGGTGGGTCAAGCGGGCGACGTGTCCACACACGCCGTCCCGCCTGCTCGTCGGGCGCTTCCTCACTATCAGGCGGTGCCTAGACGCTAAACCGGTGGCGCTTTGGGAGTGGCGCGCTTTCCGGCATCGATAGCTTCGGAACAAAGCTCAAACAATCGAGCCGCGCGGGCAACAACTTCTTCGGATTCGGACTTGGCAAGAGTCTGGCGCAGTCGGTAGTCTGCCTTGACGCGCTTCTCGTGCAGCCAGCCCAAATGCCGCCCGATGTTTTGAGATTTATAGAAACGCGGATCCGATTGCGGGATGGTAGGGCTCTGCAAACGAAAAGCTAGCTCAGCGTGCATGCCAAGAGTCTTGCTTGGGTCTTTACCCCGAGTCGGAAGCGAATCATGAAATCGCGTGGCTTCGTGGTACGCCGCGTAGTACGCGCGGCCAATAACGTTTCGGAAATCGAGTTCGGTGCTAGCGGTGAGTAAGAGCTGCTTAGCCTGCGACAGCAGGTCGTTCTGGGACACGCTCATGCAATGGCACACCTGATTCGAAATGGATCATCAACTCGGACGGTAGGTCGCCGCACTTCTCAAATAAACGGTGTCCTAGCTCCTCGTCGAGCGCAATAGCCTTAGCAGCTTCCACTGGGAGCTTAAAAATCAGCGATAAATGCCGCTCTAAAGCATCGTCATCCCAAACGGATATATCCGGACCATGTCCCACGAAAAACAGCCGCTCTTCCCGCAATATTGAGCCTGCGACATCCAGCGCGCGCCCTAGTTGTTCATCAGTCACTCCAATTTCATCCATGAGCCTAGCGCCCCTGGAAATAAGCGACGTATCTATAGTGCTCAGATCCAAGTTCATACGCTTTGCTTCGACAACAAAATCGCTAAGCGTGTGAAAATACCCGACGCAAAGGCCTAGCTTCCAATTCGAAGTGAATTGACCCTCCCTAGGCGAAGCACCTAACTTGAACGGCTCCTGCGCGGCGGTGAAAAATCCCAAGTTCGACAGAATTACCGCCTTATTGATTATGACTGCCGGATCGTGCCGAAGCTTGATCGCGGTATCGATATGTTGTTCAGCCGCGCGAGCATCTCCGGCAAGGCCGTAGAGCTGCGCTAGTATGTTGTACGCTTCGGGCCTGTTGACGCTCTTCAGCTTCTCTGCCTCGGCTAGCATCCGGCGGAACCAAAAATCATCCTGCGCGATGTAATGCGGCGCATTGGCAAGGACAGCATTAATGTCCTTGATAAGCTGGTTACCCTTTGTAGCTGGTAGAAGCATTCGGTCAAGTATTCCAGGAAAAGTATGACACGTAACGTCCAATGTACCCCGCCATGTACACGCATTTGTACGCGAACTCAGCGAAACGCGCCATTACCAGACAGAACGTAATGCGATAGCTGGCGCTGCTCGGCGCTCTGAAAACAGGCGGTTAGCGAACTAGTCGGTACAAAGGTGCAGGCGAGAGGAACGCAATCAGTGACGGCACTCAATATTGGGAGCAGGCGCCTAGCCTCAGTTCCTACACATCCTCGAACAAATCATCCTCATTGATAGAAAGCTGTACTTGGGAACTCCCGAGATCGAATTGAGCGATTAGAGAGTCACCCTCATCTGCACCTATGTAGCGAAGGAAAGGTGCGTAGCCATAAGATGCGCCGCCGTCGTTGATCGAAATCTTTCCGACGTTACGGTCTACGTCCTTGGGCTTGGCGGCAAAGGTGCGATTACAGAGATACCTTTTGACGCCACCTGGGATACCAAACACTGGGCTACCCATGATGGTGGGTAGCGTCCAGGCAACCCAGAGCTTGCCGTCGGGTGACCAACCATAGTCTTGTAGGCGCGTCTCACGCGGTCGCAAAGCATTCTGTTCGCGGACCGCTTCAACAGCGGCCGGATCCACCCGCACGCCGCGCAGTTGCCATAGGCCAAGTCCAATGTGCTCGAGTATGGAACTGTACGACGTGTAGATCGCTAGTGAGTTTTCGTTTATTCCTCGAGCAAGACACTCGCGTACTAGTGTCCTTCGATCAACAACTCCGGATGAAACGCCGCGTAGCACATCGACAAGCGCTCGCTCGCCGTCGCCAAGCAGCTTTCGATAATCGAGCGGCTTAACACAGATGACCGATTCACCGTTGAGGTGAAAATCCGGATGCCGGTCAAGAAAGCGAGCCAATACCGATTGGGGAGGTACGGTAAGCGAGCGATAGCGCTCGTGGCTAGCTGCGCGCCAGCGAAAATTACGTCGCACCCCCTCTCGGATTCTTGCCACCGACTGCGGAGACGCCACACTGAGGATCTTCTTCGCAATGTTTTCGAGGCGGTTTCGTCCCTCCGGAATGGCCGTAAACCAGAACCAATCCTCATCGAGGAATTCGCATCCCTGTTGCCCCTTCAGAATTCGTCGAACATCGTCTTCCGTAATATCCGGCGGATCGAGGGGGGCGAATGAATCGCGAATTCGATCGACCACCTGGTAGACGCTTGCTACGCCTGATTGCCCGGCCAACTTTCGAGCGCTTCTTGCGAGGACGCCAAGCGCCTGCCCCTGCTCGCCGGATACAACAAGGCGTTCCCCTTTGTGTTCCTCGACCGATATCGTGGTTTTTCGTCCGAATAGCTTGGCAGTCTCGAGCAACGAAAGGGGGGAAAAAGGTCGTCGGGAAATGCCTCGTTCCACCAATAGCTTCGCCGCATGCCCCATCAGACAAGGCGTGGAAGCCTCGAGAAGCGCTAGACCGGCGTCGAGCTGCGGCAAATAAGTCGAACGGTTTGTGAGCTTCCGGAGTAGCTTCTCCTCAATTTGACGCACACGCTCGCGCGTAACGCCGAGCATGTCTCCACATTCCTGCAGGGTCTTAGGATCTTCGCCGAGCCATCCAAAGCGGGCTGCGATCGCATTTAGCCGTGGCTGTTCTCCTCCCAAATAGGCCGCCAGCAGTTCGAGAAGGCTCTCTTCAAGCGGTTGCGAGCTCAGTCTCTTGGCCGTGTCATAGATGCGAGGGAGACTTTCGAGCAATCTTGGAATGGTCGCCGATCCTGAAGCCGGATCTGAAATCACGCGATCTATTCGTTCCTCGAGGGTTCCGTGACCAGGCGGAAGGACGTGCCGAAAGCGAGCGTCATGTTCATCGATTTGATCTACCCACGGTTCGCGCAATGCTTCAGTCAGGACAGCAGCCCATCGATCGTCGGCGAGTACGTCCCCGGAGACAGAGGGTTCGGATAACGCATAAGGCGTCGTCGCCGCGTCTCGCGAGCCCTCCGGCGAATCTCCTGGCGATGCGAAGCAATTTGCGAGTTTGGCGGTGACGCTCCAGTGCAGGTCCACGGCAGCCTCGACCAAGGTTGTTATTTCCAATAAGGACTTGAGACCTAGGTTAGGAGTGCGCAGCAGCTCGCCGAACGTTACTTGCGCAACCCGATCGTTATCGTGGAATAGCCCGGTGGCCTCGAGCGCGTGCGCGCTTCTTACGCTAAACGGCATATCAGAAAGTTCGAGGCCGACCGGCAATGGGTGGTCGAAGCACTTGATCGCCCCGATGGCTCTAACGCGGGACTTGAGTAGAAACTCAACGTAGTGTTGGACCCGAGGGGAGATGTGGGACTGGGTGCCCCAGTACGCCGGACCCAGCGTGGCAATCGTCGCGCCAGCGGGTAGGTTGGATTCCACGACTAGCCAATTGGGGAGGGTCTCCTCACCCCATAGGCTCCGTAAAGCCTTCGGCAGTAACGGGACGGGCGGATGCCCCCAGGCTAGGCGCTGAATGTCAAGTGGATTAGTCTTGAAAATCTCTTCCATTGTCGATAGAGTATCAAAGGCAATGAAAAAAGTCACCCCCAAAAGCTTGACAAGACCCTTGAAACAATACGAGGTGGCTGCGACTGCGGTCTATCTCCTTGGTGGAGCGTCGCGTTCTATCGACACCGAGGACGTTGCGGTGAAGTGCCACGAGCTGGCTGGGAGCCTGTTCTCTTGGCAAAAGTACAAGGAGCAGATCAACCTCGAGCTCGTCCGCGTAAGCCTTTCGGATGCCAAGAAAGCAAAAAACGGCGGTTTGCTTTCTGGTTCCGGGCGTGAGGGCTGGCGCCTCAGCTCAAAAGGCTTGGATTGGATGAGAGCTCGTCAGCATGAGGCAGACGACATAGTCACTCGCGAACAATCGCCTGGCCGTGGCAAAGCCGGATCGATTGACTCTGTAAGACGGGAGCGCGAGCGCCAACGCATTCTCGGCGGTGAAGCTTGGCAGGCATGGCGAGGTAATGGCGCTATGAGCGTTCGCTACGTGCAGCAGCTTTTTCGAATCGATGAGTACACCACGGAAAGAATGATCGCAATAAAGGTTGCTCGACTAAGGGCAATGTTTAATGCAGAGGATGAGCTCAGCCGTTTCCTTAGCGAAGCTGCCGAGAAACTACTAAAGGAAGCAAGCGATGACCGATAAGTCAACGTTGCGGGTGACGTCCCACGTTGGTCGTGATCTGCTGCAGGCCGCGGCGAGCTTTAAGACTGACTATGCAGTCGTGTGGGAATACGTGATCAACGCGTTGCAGTACGTAGATGAGGGTGTCGCACCAAAGGTCCAGGTGTACGTCCACTCCCGTGCGCGCGAAATTGAAGTCGCGGACAACGGACGAGGGATGAGTTCGGCAGATCTAGAGCGGTACTTCACTATGCACGCTGAGAACATCGACCGTTTGCGAGGTCGGGCAGGGCGCGGGAAATTCGGGACTGGCAAATCAGCGGCGTTCGGCATAGGAGTCTCCCTCGAGATCGATACTCGCCGTGACAACATGCGAAACGTCGCGCGCCTAGCGCGCGAGTCAATTGATAGCTCGCACGGCGAGGAGATTCCGGTCGATTGGCTTGTTCGGAATGAACACACGTCATTGCCGAATGGCACCAACGTGAAGATTGGGGGCATCGCGTTGTCGAGGATTAATACCCAAGCAATCATCGAATACATTGAGCGACACCTTCAGGCATTTCGGGCACGCCTGCCCGAAGTCGCAGTGAACGAGCATGTTTGCCAGTACAAAGAGCCGGTGGTTGAGGAGGTTTTTAACTTCGAAGCCAGCGCCGAGCAAAGCAAGATCCTTGGCGAGGTAAAACTTACCATCAAGGTCTCGCCCACGCCGTTGCCGCAGGCCGAGACAGGCGTGGCCATTACAGCTGGCCCCGGCAATCTAGTCGCTTTGGAAACGGGCGGGATCGATCGCAAAGAAATGGGGAACTATCTATTCGGTGAAATCGATGTGCCTGCACTAGAAACATACAAAAGCACTATCGAGCCGTACGACGCTACCCGATCACTTCAACTCAATCCGCAGCATCCAGTTTGTACGGTGCTAATCCCCTTTGTGGCATCGCGGCTCGAGGAGGTGCGTATCAAGCAGATGCGCAAATTGAGCGAGGCTAGGAAAACGGAACAGGCGAGACGGCTCGCGTCCGAAGCACAACGCATCGCGGAGGTGCTCAACAAAGACTTCCGTAATGTGATGTCAAAGCTCGAAGGAATACGCGCCGTCGCCTCAAATCGCGGGAGTGTGGGGGCGAGATTCGGCACTGCAATGCAAGCCGGGGCTGAGGACGACGCTTGGGTGGAGGGGACCGCCGAGCCGGGTACTATCGAGACGGCCGATCCTGCGAAGCTAAAGGCGCAGGGCGCAAAGCGTGGTAGGCAGGCCCCGAACATCTCAATAGCGGGATCGCCAGACCAGGGCGGCGAGGCAGCGGTTGACCCCATCGGGGGCGGCGGTAAGCGAGCACGCCCCGGTGGTGGGTTTCGCGTTGAATACCGAGAACTAGGCGATGTCCAGGACCGTTCAAAATACGATAAGACCGCCTTAGCAATCCTCATCAATCTCGATCATCCAGCCGTAAAAAATGCGCTTCGTAGCAGTGGGATCGAGGATCCCAATTTCAAGAGGTTGTCATACGAGATTGCTTTTACCGAGTATTCGGTTGCACTTGGTTATGAGATGTCTGAGCGCGATCCGGACATCCCGGCGGACGATCTCTTGTACGAAGTTCGGTCCACGCTGAACCGCGTGGCGGCGAGTGCTGCCGACTTGTATGCGTAGCCCTCGGGAGCGGCTGTCAAAATGACAAGCTCCTCTACGGGCCGTTTCATTTGTGTGGGTCCTATCTGACTATGGACCATGATAGGCTGACTTAGAGAAGGTCGGCTGCCTAGCACCGGCATAGCCCCGACCGCCAAGGTTTTTTGGACGCGTGGACTAAGGTCTTGATCTTATGGCACCCCGGACACGAATCGAACGTGCGACCTGTCCCTTAGGAGGGGACTGCTCTATCCACTGAGCTACCGGGGCGCGTCCGGCAATTTTACCGCTTGGGTATTTCCTTGATCCTGCTGCGACGCTTGGCTGTTGTCTTTTTCATCGCCCTGTTCCCGCTGCACGCGCAGCCGCAGCCCTGGGGCTGGGACGACGGTACCGTGCCCTACGTCAATACGCCGATGGAGATCGTCGAGCGCATGCTGCGCATGGCGGAGGTGAAGAGCGGCGATTACGTCATCGACCTCGGCTCGGGCGACGGCCGCATCGTCATCGAGGCTGCCAAGCGCGGAGCGCGCGGCCTCGGCGTCGACTATGACCCGCGGCTGGTGGAGGCGGCGACCGGCAATGCGAGGAGGGCGGGTGTCGCCAACCGCGCGCGCTTCGAAACCCGCGACATCTTCGACACCGACCTGTCGCGGGCGAGCGTGATCACGATGTACCTGCTGCCCGACTTCAACGCCAAGCTCCTGCCGCGGCTGCTCGGGCTGAAGCCCGGCACGCGCATCGTCTCGCATGACGGTGGCATCGGCGACTGGCCGCCCGACGAGCGGCTCGAGATGCACGCGCCGGAAAAGACGGTCGGCATCGGCGGGCTGTCGCGCGTAGAGCTGTGGATCGTGCCCGCCGACGCACACGGCGTCTGGTCGAGCGACCTCGGCGAGCATGGCGGCCCCTGGCGCTTCAACATCGTGCAGAAATTCCAGGTGCTCGACGTGAACGCGGCGGCGCAAGGGCGCGACCTTCTGGTGCGCGCGAGCCGCCTGCGCGGCGAGGAAATCAAGCTGGTGGTCACCGGCGTCGTGAACGACCACGCCTGGCATCACCTGTTCACCGGCACGCTGCGCGGCAGCCGCATCGACGGCCAGGTGACCGTGTCGGACGGCAATGTCTCGAGAATCCATCCATGGCACGCGACGCGAGCGCAGTGAGCTCCGCGCCGAAACAGCTGCTGTCCCTTTCGGATGGCATCGTCCTGATTTGCGGCATGGTGATCGGCGCAGGCATCTTCAAGGCGCCGTCGATCGTCGCCGCCAATACCTCGAGCAACGCGGAATTCCTCTTCGTCTGGGTCCTCGGCGGGGTCGTGTCGGTGTGCGGCGCGCTGGTGTACGCCGAGCTCACCTCGCGCTATCCCGAGACGGGAGGCGAGTACGCCTATCTGGCGCGCGCCTTCGGCCGCGGCGCGGCGTTCGTCTTTGCCTGGTCGCGCATGACGGTGATCCAGACCGGCGCGATTGCCGCGGTGGCGTTCGTGTTCGGCGACTACGCCTCCGAGATCTTCCGCCTTGGAGACAAGAGCTCGGCGATCTACGCCGCGCTCGGCGTGGCGGCGCTCACGCTGCTCAATTTCGCCGGCACCGTCGAATCGAAGACGCTGCAGAAGATCATGCAGGTCCTGCTGTTTGCCGGGTTGCTCTTCATCGCGCTCGGGGGGCTGATGGCCGGCGCCCCGGCCAGGCCGGCGGCGCCGGCCAGTGGCGGCTCGTTCGGGCTGGCGATGATCTTTGTCCTGCTCACCTACGGCGGCTGGAACGAAGCGGCCTATCTTGCGGGCGAGGTGCGCGATTCGCGCCGCAACATGATGCGCATCCTGGTCGGCGGCATCCTCGCAGTCGCCGTGCTGTACCTGCTGGTCAACCTCGGGTATCTCGCCGTGCTCGGCCTGGGCGGCATGAGGGAATCCAAGGCGGTGGCCGCCGACGTGATGCGAGTCGTAACCGGCGAGAAGGGCGCGGTGCTGCTCGCCCTGATCGTCTGCCTTGCCGCGCTCACTACCGTCAATGCCGCGATCTTCACCGGCGCCCGCACCAACTACGCGCTCGGGCGCGATTTCGCGCTGTTTGCGCGCCTGGGCCGCTGGCGCGAGTCGGGAAGCACGCCTGGAAACGCCCTGCTCGTCCAGGGCGTCATCGCGCTCGCGCTGGTCCTGATCGCATCATTCACACCGGATGGGTTCAGCGCCATGGTGGCCTATACCGCGCCGGTGTTCTGGACGTTTTTTCTGCTGACCGGCCTGACGCTCTTTATTTTTCGGCGAGGAGGCGGCGACGCTCCGGCATTCCGCGTTCCCCTCTATCCGGTCGTGCCGCTCGCGTTTTGCGCCATGTGCGCGTACATGCTTTACTCGAGCGTCAACTACGTGCGCTTCGCCGTGGAATTCGGCGTGCCCGTGCTCGCCGGGCTGATCATCATGTTTGCCGGCATCCCGCTTTATTTCCTGGCCAGAAGTAAAACGTGACGCTGACGGAGCTGCGCTACATCGTCGCCGTGGCGCGCGAGCGTCATTTCGGCAGGGCGGCGGAGAGCTGCTTCGTGTCGCAGCCGACGCTCTCGGTGGCGGTGAAGAAGCTCGAGGAAGAGCTCGGCGTGACGCTTTTCGAGCGCGGATCGGCGGAAGTCACGCTCACGCCCGCCGGGCAGAAAATCGTCGAGCAGGCGCAACGCGTGCTCGAGGAATCGGCGCGCATCAAGGAGATCGCGGCCGCGGGCCGCGACCCGCTCGCCGGGCCGCTTCGCCTCGGCGCGATCTATACCATCGGGCCCTACCTGCTGCCCAAGCTGATCCCGATCCTGCGCCGCACGGCGCCGGCCATGCAACTGCACATCCAGGAGAACTTCACGCACCGGCTCGCCGAGTCGCTGAAGAGCGGCGAAGTGGACGTGATCGTGATCGCGCTGCCGTTCCAGGAGTCGGGCATCGAGACGCGCGCGGTGTACGACGAGCCATTTTTTGTCGCGGTGCCGAAGGGTCATCCGTGGGAACGCAAGAAGCGCGTGACCTCGGACGAGCTGACGCGCGAGAGCCTTCTGCTCCTTGGCGAAGGCCATTGCTTCCGCGACCAGGTGCTCGAGATCTGCCACGCTGTGCGCTCGCGCGAGCGCAATCCGATCGCCCGCACCGTGGAGGGCGGATCGCTCGAGACGATCCGCCAAATGGTCGCCGGCGGCGTCGGCGTCACCGTGCTGCCGGCGACTTCCATCGGCGCGGGCGGCGCGGGCGACCTGATCCGCGTGCTGCCCTTCGCGCGGCCGGTGCCGGTGCGGCGCGTCGCGCTCGCGTGGCGGCGCAGCTTTCCGCGCCCCGAAGCGATCGAGGCGTTGCGCAAGGCGGTCCTCGCCTGCAACCTGCCGCAGGTGGAGAAGCTTCAAAGCGACAAGGCGACCCGCTTTCGCGCGCTGCACCAGGGACCGGGCGCATTTTTGATTCCAAATCCGTGGGACGCAGGCTCCGCGCGCATCCTCGCCGGGCTTGGCTTCCAGGCACTCGCGACGTCGAGCGGCGCATGCGCCGGCACGCTCGGCAGGCGCGACGGCAAGGTGAAGCGCGAGGAGGCGCTCGCGCATGCGCGCGCTATCGTGATGGCGACTGACCTGCCGGTCTCGGCCGACCTGGAAAAGGGTTTCGGCGACGCGCCGGCGGCGGCCGCGGAAACGATCCGCCTTGCCGCCGAGGTTGGCCTCGTCGGCGGCTCGATCGAGGATGCGACCGGCGACAAGGACCGGCCGCTCTACGACCTCGAGCACGCCAGCGAGCGCGTGGCGGCGGCGGCGCGGGCGGCGCGCGCACTGCCCTTCGCGTTTACCTTGACCGCGCGCACGGAGAATTTCCTGCGCGGCAAGCCCGATCTGCAGGACACGATCAAGCGCCTGCAGGCATTCGAGAAGGCGGGCGCGGACGTGCTCATGGCGCCGGGCCTGCCCGATCTCGCCGCGGTGCGCGCGGTGTGCGCCGCGGTGACCAAGCCGGTAAATTTCATGGCCGGCATCAAAGGCAAGTCCTTCGGTGTCGCCGAGCTCCAAGAGGCCGGCGTGCGGCGGATCAGCTTCGCCACTTCGTTGTATCGCGCGGCGATGAGCGGCCTGCTCGAGGCGGCGCGGGAGGTCAACGAAAAGGGCAGCTTCGGTTATCTCGAGCGGTCGCTGACCACCCCGGAGCTGAACAGCTTCATGGAGAATTGAGATTCATGCACGACGAGAAGATCAAGGTCCGCACCGAAAGCGGTCAAACCATCGAAGTCGTGGTCCTGAACAAGCGGGCAGAGTGGATCGACGTGGTCCTCGGTGAAGGCATCCACAACGTGAAGTGCCAGCTTATTCCGACCCGCAACGGCATGGCCTACGTCGGCAAGGTGATGGGACGGGAAATTGTCTACGAGCGCAGTCGCGAGCAGGTCAAGGCGGACATCGACAGGCTCAATCCGGCGCTGCGCAAACCCAGACCGCGCTAGCAATTGCTTCAGCGCCTACCCGGGCGTAAGGTACCGGCTTGTCCTGGAGGAGTGGCATCGATGGCCAAGCTCAATGTCAATGGCAGGATCCGCGACGTGCAGGCGGAGGCCGACACCCCGCTGCTCTGGGTGATCCGCGAGCAGGTGGGCCTCACCGGCACCAAGTACGGCTGCGGCGTCGCGCAGTGCGGCGCCTGCTCGGTGCATATCAACGGCGAAGTGCGGCGCTCCTGCTCCATTCCCGTCGGTACGCTGAAGGCCGCCGACAAGATCGTCACCATCGAGGGGCTTTCGGTCACCAGCTCGCATCCCGTGCAGGAGGCATGGGCGGCACTCGACGTGCCGCAATGCGGCTACTGCCAGTCGGGACAGATCATGGCGGCCGCGGCGCTGCTGAAGAAGAACCCGAAGCCGACCGACAAGGACATCGACGAGGCGATGACCAACATCTGCCGCTGCGGCACCTATCAGCGTATCCGCGCGGCGGTCCACATGGCCGCCGGAAGGAAGGTTTGACGTGAATCGCCGTAAATTCATCCTCCACTCCGCGGCCGCCGCGGGCGGCGGTGTCGCGCTCGGCTTCAACCTGCCTTTTGCCTTCTCCACTGCCGATGCACAGACTGCGGTCGCTGCCGGAGCCGAGATCAATGCCTGGGTGTTCGTGAAGCCGAACGACACTTGCGTGATCCGCATCGCGCGCTCGGAGATGGGGCAGGGCACGATCACCGGCCTCGCCCAGCTCGTCGTCGAGGAGCTCGAGTGCGACTGGAAAAAAGTCGCCACCGAGCAATTCACCGCCGGGCAGAACCTTGCCCGTAAGCGCGTGTGGGGCGAGATGTCGACCGGCGGCAGCCGCGGCATCCGCATCTCGCAGGACTATGTCCGCCGCGGCGGCGCCGCGGCGCGCATGATGCTGCTGCAGGCCGCGGCCGACCAGTGGAACGTTCCGGTCGGGGAAGTCACGGTGCCGGCAAGCCCATGAAGCGGCTCGACACCGCCGACAAGCTCAACGGCAGCAAGATCTATTCGATCGACCTCAAGCTGCCGGGCATGCTGCACGCCGCGGTGAAAGCTTGCCCGGTATTCGGCGGCAGGCTGGCGAGCTATGACGAAACCAGGCTGTCAGGGCGGCCCGGTGTTCGCCGCGTCGTGAAAGTGAACGACTCGACGGTCGCCGTCGTTGCCGACACCTGGTGGCGCGCCAAGACGGCGCTCGACGCGCTGCCGATCGTCTGGGATGAAGGCGCCGGCGCGACGCAATCGAGCGCGACGATCGCCGCGCGCCTCAGGGAGGGATTGACGGCGAGCGGCGAACCGCTGGCCGGATGGCAGGAAGGCGACGCGCTCAAGGCGATCGAAGGCGCTGCGAAGAAAGTGGAAGCCGTGTACAGCACGCCGTTCCTCGCCCACGCGACGATGGAGCCGATGAACGCGACCGCGAAAGTCACGGCGGACAGGGTGGAAGTCTGGGTGCCGACGCAAAATGCGGAGGCGTCGCTCGCCGCGGCGACCGAGGAGGCGGGCCTGCCGCTCGACAAAGGCGAGGTCTACAAGCTCGACCTCGGCGGCGGCTTCGGCCGGCGCGGCGGTACCCAGGATTACACGCGCCAGGCGGTCGCCATCGCCAAGCAGTTCCCCGGTGTCCCGGTGAAGCTGATCTGGACCCGCGAGGAGGACCAGGCGCACGACTTCTACCGGCCGGTCTCGCAGTGCAAGCTGTCGGCCGGCGTCGATGAGAGCGGCAAGCTCGTCGGGCTGCACGTTCGCGTGTCGGGGCAGTCGATCAATGCTTTCCTGAACCCGCAGGGAATCAAGGACGGCAAGGACAGCCGGCAGCTCCAGGGCTTGTGGAAGGAGCCCGGCGACGCGCAGTTCGGCTATACGGTGCCGAACTTGCTCATCGAATATGCGATGCGCAATACGCATGTGCCGGTCGGCCCCTGGCGTGGCGTCAACACCAACCAGAACGGCGTGTACCTGGAGTGCTTCATGGACGAGGTGGCCCGCGCGGCAGGGCAGGACCCGCTCGAGTTCCGCCGCGCCCTGATGGCCAGCCATCCGCAGCACCTGGCGGTCCTGAATGCGGCGGCGGACAAGGCGGGCTGGGGCAAGCCGCTGCCCGCGGGCGTGCATCGCGGCATCGCGCAGTTCATGGGATATGGCAGCTACTCGGCGGCCGTCGCGGAGGTGTCGGTGAGCGACAAGGGCGGGGTCAAGGTTCATCGCATGGTGCTGGCGCTCAACTGCGGCCATGCCGTCAATCCCGACCAGATCGCGGCGCAGGTCGAAGGCTCGGTGGCGTACGGCCTCACCGCGACGCTCTATGGCGAGTGCTCGGTCGAGAACGGACGCATGGTGGAATCGAACTTCCACAACTACCCGATCATGCGGCTCGCCGAGATGCCGAAGGTCGAGACCGTGATCGTGCCGTCGTACGACTTCTGGGGCGGCGTCGGCGAGCCGACGATCAGCGTGGTGGCGCCATCGGTCATGAACGCCATCTCCGCGGCGACCGGCAAGCCGGTGCGCAGCCTGCCGCTGAAAAAGCTCACGCTCGCGTAGCGCATGGTTACCAACGCAGGCCTAGTGATCCGGCCGCTCGTCGGGCTGCTCTTTCTGGCGGCCGGCATACTGCTGCTCAGGAGCTCGTCATCGCGCGCCGGTGCCTGGATGATCAGCGTCGGCGCGCTGCTGTTCCTCGGGTCGGAGCTCTACGGCGTCTTCACGCTTCGACCATTCGTCGGCAGGAACTATGACGAGGCGTGGTACGAGCAAATCGCCACGGTAGACGCGCTCTCCACGCTGGGGCTGTTCGTTTGCGCGGTCGGTCTGGTAAGACTTTCCTGGAGCCGGAGAGCTGGCTGATTTGCATGGCGCCGAGGCGCCGTCCGAATGGGTGGTGCGCTGGGCGCAGCTGGTGGCGCGCGGCCCGGTGCTCGATGTGGCGAGCGGGGCCGGGCGGCATGCGCGGTTTTTTGCGGGGCGCGGGCTGGAAGTCGTTGCGGTGGACAACCTTCCGCAACGGATTCCCGGCGTGACGTTCGTGCAAGCCGATCTGGAGAACGGCCAGCGCTGGCCGTTCGCGGGTCAACGCTTCGCGGCCGTGGTCGTTACCAATTATCTGCACCGGCCGTTGTTCGCGCGGCTCGAGCAGGCGCTCGACGAGGGCGGCGTGCTGATCTACGAAACATTCATGGCAGGGAACGAGCGTTACGGCCGGCCGTCCAATCCGGCATATCTGCTGCAGCCCGGGGAGTTGCTGCGTGCTTTCAAGGCGCTGACGGTGGTGGCGTTCGAGCAGGGGACGGTGGAGCGGCCGAAGCAAGCGGCGATGCAGCGGGTTTGCGCGGTACGAGGGCCAGCCGAAAGCGCTAGAATCGCGCCCTGAAAGGGAGCATTGCATGATTACCGGAAGCCTGGTCGCAATCGTCACGCCGATGTACGAGGACGGTCGCCTCGACATGGCGCGCTTCAGGAGCCTGATCGACTGGCACGTCGCCGAGGGCACCGATGGCATCGTAGTGGTCGGCACCACCGGCGAATCGCCGACGGTGAACGTCGACGAGCACAAGGAGCTGATGCGGGTCGCGGTCCAGCATTCGCACGGCCGCATCCCGGTGATCGCCGGTACCGGCGGCAATTCGACCGCCGAGGCGATCGAGCTGACCGAGTCGGCGAGGAAAGCCGGCGCGACCGCATGCCTGTCCGTGGTGCCTTACTACAACAAGCCGACGCAGGAAGGGCAGTACCGCCATTTCCGCAAGATCGCGGAGACGGTCGACCTGCCGATGATCCTGTACAACGTGCCGGCGCGCACCGTGGCGGACCTGCACAACGACACGGTGATGCGCCTCGCGCAGGTGCCTGGCATCATCGGCATCAAGGACGCGACCGCCAACATCGAGCGCGGCACCGATCTCATCAAGCGCGCGCCGCGCAACTTCGCGATCTACAGCGGCGAGGATTCCACCGCGCTCGCGCTGATCCTGCTCGGCGGCCACGGCGTGATTTCGGTCACCGCCAACGTGGCGCCGAAGCTGATGCGCCAGATGTGCGCGGCGGCGCTCGTCGGCGACGTGAAGAAGGCGCGCGAGCTCAACCTGCGCCTGCTGCCGCTGCACCAGCGCCTGTTTGTCGAGGCAAACCCGATCCCGGTCAAGTGGGCGCTCGCCGAGATGGGAATGATCGAATACGGCCTGCGGCTGCCGCTGTCGCCGCTCGCCGAGAAGTTCCATCAGACGCTGCGCGAGGCGCTGCACGAGGCGGGCATCGCGCTGCCGGGGCTGCGCGTCGTGGAGGGCCGCGCCTGATGAAGAAAATTGCAGTTGCCGGCGTTGTAGCGCTGCTTGCCGGCTGCGGCACCAGTTTCTTCGACAGCAAGGTCGATTACAAGTCGGCGGGCACGCTGCCGAACCTCGAAGTGCCGCCCGATCTGACCACGCCGGCGCGCGACACCCGCTTCGTCGTGCCCGAGAGCGGCAAGTCCTCGGCCACGCTTTCCGGCTACCAGGCGGAGCGCAAGGAGCAGGCGCGCTCCGGCAACACGGCGGTGCTGCCGCAGGTCGACAGGATGCACATCGAGCGCGCCGGCGCCGAGCGCTGGCTGGTGGTGCAGGACCAGATTCCCGAGAAGCTCTGGCCGCTGGTGAAGGACTTCTGGCTGGAGAACGGCTTCCTCATCAAGACCGAAGCAGCCGAAGCCGGCGTGATGGAGACCGACTGGGCGGAGAACCGCGCCAATATCCCCGAGGGAGGAATTCGCTCCCTGCTGGGCAAATTTGCCGACCAGATCTATTCCACCGCCGAGCGCGACAAGTTCCGCACGCGGCTCGACCGCACTCCCGACGGCAAGGGCACCGAGATCTACATCAGCCACCGCGGCATGAAGGAGGTCTACACCACGCCACGCGATGTGGCGGGAACGACGGGGCAGACGATGTGGCAGCCGCGCGAGTCCGATCCGAGCCTCGAAGCCGAGTTTCTGCGCCGCGTGATGGTGCGGCTCGGCGCGCTCGACCGCGTCGGCTTTACCGTCGAGGACCGCGACCGGCAGAAGGGCCTGTACTTCGTGCGCTACGCCGATCCGGACGCGGAGATGGACAAGAAGGACCGCGAGCGCGGCTTCTTCTCGCGGCTATTCGGCTCGGGCGATTCCAAGACCAAGGCCGAGCACTTCCGCGTCGAAGTGAAGCAGGACCCGGAGGGGAGCCTGGTCAATGTGCTCAACAAGGACGGCGGCACGCAAGGCTCGCGTACCGCGCAGCGCATCCTCACCCTGCTGCACGAGCAGCTGAAATAACCGTTGCTGCGGTTCGCCTCGCTGGCCAGCGGCAGCAAGGGCAACTGCCTGGTGGCCGAGGTCGGCGGCGCGCGCCTGCTGGTCGACTGCGGCCTCAACCTGCGCGATACAGAGCGCAGGCTCGCTCGCCTGAACCTGATGCCGTCTGAAATCGACGGCATCCTCGTCACCCATGAGCACGGCGACCACGCCTGCGGCGTGTTCGATTTCGCCGCCGCGCACGGCACCACCGTTTATCTCACGCACGGCACGCTTGGCGCCTTGCGGGCTGAAGGAAGGTTGATCGAGGGGGTACGCGTCAGCCTCATCAGCAGCAAGGATGTTTTTTCAGTGAAGGGCATGGAAGTGCGGCCCTTCACCGTGCCGCACGATGCGCGCGAGCCGGTGCAGTTCGTGCTCTCCGATGGCGCCGCGCGCCTTGGCGTGCTCACCGATATCGGATCGCCGACCGCGCACGTGGAGCAGACGCTCTCCGGCTGCGACGCCCTGGTGCTCGAGTGCAACTACGATGTCGAGATGCTGTGGAGCGGCGCCTACCCAAGGTGGCTGAAGGAGCGCATCGCGGGGCCGTTCGGCCATCTCGACAACAGGCAGTCCGAGCGGCTCCTCGGCGCGCTCGATTGCTCGCGGCTGAAGCACGTGATCGGCGCGCATCTCTCGCAGCAGAACAACCGGCCGGAGCTGGCGCGCGCGGCGCTGGCGCGCGCGATGGGATGCGAGGAAAGCTGGATCGGCCTTGCTGGGCAGGAAGAAGGCTTCGACTGGCGGAGCATCTGAGCGCTTTGCCGGCCCCCTGACAAGGGGGCCGTGAGCCGAAGGCGAGCGGGGGGTTTGGCGAGCTTTGCGAGCGAAGCAGAAAACCGAAACCGTACTCCACTCCATTTATCTGCTGCCTATTTCTGTAGGATTCCGGGCAACCGGCTGCAAAGCTTCCATCTGAAACGTGAAACGGCGCCCTGAGCAGACATTCACGGAAGGCGAAGGCTGGTGTTGGATCTCGCGGCAAATACTTTCCTTGGAAAGATGATTAGTCGGTGACAAGCGAAGTCCAATATGTTTCCGAAAGACCCCGTGGGGCGTTCCGAACGAAGTATTTTTGTTCAATTGGATTGCTCGGATTCGCTGCGTCTGTTCCGCTTACGGAAAGCGGTAGTGCCGCCGCACCGTGGCTGTTGAGCCTCTATTGCATCATCGCCGTGATAGCGGGAGGGTTCGAGGCCCGAAGCATGTGGATACGTCGGCAAAAGCGGCTTCCGCAGTGGGTCGCCGTCCTCGCCACGCTTCTCGGGGGCGGAGCATTCGCGTTGCTCCTTGTTGCGCGCGACATGGGATTTCAATGGGATTTGATCTACGTTGAGCTGCCGCTTGCCTGCTATCTATTAATAATCTCTGCTGCAGCGTGGATCACTGAGTGGAGGAAGTCGGTCTTGATCTACTCAGAGCTACAGGGATTCGCTTTCGCCAAGCCTCCGGCGGCCCCTCTGGGATGGATCGCGCGTACTTCTCTTTCCTTGGTTTCCGTCGTAATTGTGTGGGCCTCATTTGTCACTCTGCGCGATGAGCCCCCTGATGAAGGGCTACAGCAGTTCTTCTTCGTGGGGCAGCACCATGGATCTGAAAAGCAGGATATCGGCATTGGAATAATGGGGCTTGAGGCTCCCGCGGGAAGCGATTTCCAGGAGCACGGAAAATTCGTAGCAGCCACCATGAGAGAACACCGGTCTTGGGCGGAGTCGAAAAGGATTATTGAAGCCCGTGGAAAACTGAAGACGGACTTAGCCGTCGATTTCGAGCTCGATTGCTTCCTGGGGCAGATCAAACCACGGACGCCAGAACAATGCGCATCGGAAGGCCGCGTTAAGGAACTGCTTGCAAGCAACGCGGAGCTATTGCGCAGATATCGCTATCTGTACGGTTTAAGTTATGCAGGAGCGTTTGACTACAATGGAGCGCTGCTGATCGCGATTAATAAATTGATCGCCGCGGACATTGAGCTTGATATGCGGCGCGCACGAAATGAACTGGCGTACGAAAAATGGCGCGCGAACTACCAGTTCGTCGCTCGTCTAAATGCCGCAGACGCGACCTGGGTTGAAAAGGCGATCCTGTTGGTGATCGAGGGCTATACCTTGTCGACTGTCGAGTCGATCATGAAACACGCTCCGACGCTCGCGGTATCCCACTACGAAGAGCTGATTGGATTGCTCAGGCCGGGAGGCCTAGAACGGTACAACGTTCCTGGGATCATGCGCGCTGAGTACGCCCTCCTCGATCGCATCTTTGAGAAGCCGGCTGAACTGCAGTTCTGGGTGCACCCAACCTTCAACCGGAACCGGTTCTTTAGGTACAGCCAAGACTTTCTGCGCGCGGCGCACACACCGGCAACGGAATTGAATACTGAGACGCAACGCATCGCCGCAGGATATTCACCGAAGTGGCGGCTTGACTATCTGCGCGATCCAATGAATGCAGCCTTCTTCTACGTGGTCCTGTTGAGCGGGCAGTTAAAGACTGGTGAAATGCTCCAGCAGATGTATATACGCGAGGGACATCGCAGACTCTTGGTTCTAGGAGTAGGGGTAGCGAAGGAGAAAATTAGCGACGAAGCCATCCCGGCGTTCTTACAGAGCGCATCGATGTCCCTTCGCAATCCCTTTACGGGTGGACCGATGCAGTGGAACAGCACAGACCGGGTACTCTACTTCGACATTCCTGGCTTAAATGGCGCCGCCCGCAAAGTTCACCTATAACCAGCGCTGTTCGAGCGTCCGCTTCCGACCCAGGCTGTGTGGAAACTGGCGACGCGGTCCTTGGCAAGGCGCGGAACGGAGCTTTCGTCGAATTTGGCGATTTCGGGACGGCAACCCCCATCAA
>WNFI01058145.1_pt1 | contig 22236 bp, 18 predicted proteins | sample 5400471 | NCBI WGS metagenome assembly WNFI01 (sample SAMN13153348, study PRJNA577476) | soil metagenome | isolation source: 100 cm saprolite on Douglas fir-dominated hillslope | place: USA:California | collected 2013-09-17
CTTCACCTCTGAGCTTTGCGGAAGTTTTCTCCGTCAGTTCATGATCGATGATTCGAGGAAACGTTGCACGAGCGTTACCAATCTTGGGTTGTCGGTCGGTTATAGACTCGTAGTCTCGGATAATGAAACGATTCCTCTCCATTCTTTCAACGTGTGTGCTGGGTGTCGTGCTTTGCACGGCCAATGCGGCCGCTCCCGTTCATTACATCGACCCGACAACGGTCGATTTACGCCAGCTTCTCCCCAATCCGCCCGCAGACGATTCGGCCGAGACCAAACGGGAAATAGCGACAGTGCTCCGCGAACAATTGAAAAGAACGCCGGCGGACGTTGCCCGAGCCCTCGCTGAAGACGATTATCAACCGTCTATCTATGCCGATGTCCTCGGCCCGAAGTTTACGGAGCAACGTCTCCCGATCACCTTCGCGTTGCTCCGCGCGGTAACGAATAATGCGCGTGAAGTTTCCAATACGGCTAAAAGCACATGGAATCGACCGCGTCCTCCGCAAGCGGACTCGAGAGTCAAGCCGGCGATTCCGGTGCCAGCCAACGCTTCGTACCCAAGTGGACATGCCATGCGGGGGCATTTGGGAGCGCTCGTTCTCGCCGAGTTGTTTCCAGAAAAACGCTCGGCCTTGATCGAACGGGGTTGGCTCGTTGGTTGGGACCGAGTTATCGGCGGGGTTCACTATCCAAGCGATATCGCGGCGGGATTTAAACTAGGCGAGATTTTGGGTCAGCAGTTTCTGGCTTCCGACGCGTTTAAAGCCGATCTCGAGAAAGCACGCGGGGAGGGTAAAGCGGTTTTCGGAGAGCCTTAACAGAAAAATTAAGGTGCGCAGGAGTCACAACGAAATACACCAAATGCACGAAAAGGAATGATTTCAGAAATTCTCTTTTCGTGCATTTGGTGCATTTCGTGGTTCTGCTCGGTGTCTTCCTTTTAGTCGCTTGAGTCGCTAGAATACGGCGTGGCGTCGATGAATTCGGACTCTTCGGAATAGAAAATCACTTGGTAGTAGTTGTAGGTGACACCGTCCACTTCGTGGCTGCTGTCATAATACGCACTGCTGATAACGCCGTCCTGATAAAAAAATGTCTCACCGGGGCTGACGAAGGCCTGAAGATAGTCGACCGAATCCTGCGAGAAATCGGGCTCCAAAGTATAGCTGTCATCATACTCGTCGTACAAAAACCAGTCGATGTGGGAATGGGCCAGGTACGTTACGATCATGGATGTGTCGTTGCTATCCGTATAGGACACATCGCCGAGACTTGAACGGGCGATCAAAAGCAGTGGGATAACCAGCCAAAAGCGCTTCATAATTGAGGGGTACGAACTGAGGCTAAGGCCAAGTAATGAAGACAGGTTGAAGTAAAATCGAAAAACAAACGGTCAAGGTGGCTCATTAACCGTTTTTTGACGTGAGGGATGCAAGGCCTATGAGGAGTTATCGGATTGCTGCTGAAGATCTTTAGAAAGCAAAGAGGCAGGTTGAACCTCAGTGGACTGCTGACCAAATCAGGCCGAGGACTCCGAAAAGCTCGCGCAAAAGGCGCCGAGACGCAAAGCGAACGGCAATTCCGAAGGTGGGCGGGACCGCTTGGGCCCGGCCGTTATGCGGAACGTGCAGAGCTAGTTATCAATGGACGCAATCTGCTTACGTGAAATCTTAGTTCTTCCATCACCCATAACCCCGACGGGTCCAGCGATCCCGCCCCACCTTCAGAGCTGAGCGATGGTGGCTTTGCGCAAGTTCTCGTCTGCTCCGCACTCAATGATGGAGCGGACATTTTGCGCTCCTTCGTGGCCAATTTTCCGAAGGACCTCACGCCTTAGATGTGGTATTTTGATCGGCTGTAGCTTGAAAATATGTCCAGTTTTCAAGTTTTGTCCATCCGATAAAGAGTTGGTAAGGTATCTCGCCCGCATTGAACTGACTCGAGCGTGGAAACACCGTCGTAGGGACGTGCCGGCCCACCTTGGGCGCACAGTTTTGGAAAATCGGGCTTGCCTAGGGCTTTTATCTTATTACACCCTTCTGCGCTTTGATTCCCTAGTATTTCACTAGGGATTTAATTTTATAGGCTAACCGGATCACCGGAGGCGCGAATCTAAGGCAAGCGGGCAACCCACCAGTCCACTGGCGGTTTCCATGATAAGCGAACTACCTACCGCTCATGAGAACTCTATCCTTGGTCTTTCGGACCATTTTACTAACTGGCCTGCTCTTAGCAGTCGGCTCTCCCAGCTACGCGGACACACGCGATGACGATATCCAGGAGCTGCGCGAACAGATCCGCCAGCTCGCTGCTAAATTGGATGCACTGGAGCGAAAGCAGGCGACACAAGCTGCGGCGCCCGTCACCACTTTGGCGGGGTCTGCAACCGTCGTGACCGCGACTAACAACCCAGCGACTCCGCAAGTCACGTTGGATGAGAAAGGTCTGCGTGTGGTCTCGCCGGACAAGAGTTACGCGCTGCACTTGGGTGCCCTCTTCCAACTGGATGGCCGCTGGTTCTTCAAACCTCATAGCGTTCCGGGCATCGATACCTTCGTGGCTCGCCGTGCACGCACGGTTTTCGACGGGACGTTCGAGAAAATTTATTCCTACAAGCTGGTGCCGGAATTTGGAAGCGGCAGCTCACCTACTTTGCTCGACGCGTATGTGGATGCGGCATTTAGCGATGCGCTGCAACTGAGGTTTGGGCGGTTCAAAGCTCCGGTGGGGCTTGAACTTTTACAGACCGAGGGAATGGGACCTTTTGCCGAGCGCTCGCTCGTGACGAATCTCGTGCCGAATCGCGATCTCGGCTTGCAGGTGGGCGGCAGTCTGTTCGGCAAGGCCGTCAACTACACGGTGGGCGTATACAATGGCGTCGCGGACGGAGCGAACAGCAGCAATGCGGACTTCGATAACGACAAGGATGTCATCGCACGGGTCTTCGCTCAACCATTCGATAAATTGAAGGATTCGATTCTGACCGGATTCGGCATCGGTATTTCGGGCAGTTTGGGCCGCGAGAAAACGGCGTCCGCCCTGAGTTCTGGCTACAAGACGGACGGCCAACAGACGTTCTTCCGCTACAGGAGCTCGGTGCTGGCGGATGGCGACACTTGGCGCATTTCCCCACAAGCTTATTATTATCACGGTTCGTTTGAAGCGCTCAGTGATCGCCCGCTATGCCGACTTCAAGATCGATCAGAACGCGTTCTCATTGTACGCCGATTCGGCGACGAGTTCGCGGGAAACGTCAGCCTGGGGAGTCGGCGTGAATTGGTACCTTAACCGCGTATTTCGGTTCGAGGTCGATTATTCGCATACGCATTTTTCCGGGGCCGCGGGCAGCACGCCGACGAATCCGCTCCTGCAGCAGGGCGAGGACGCGGTGATCACGCGCTTTCAGGTTCTGTTTTAGAAATGCTCCAAGGCAGCCGGAGGGTGTCCACGAATAACACGAATTCGCACGAATGAAATTCAACTAGGCGTTTTTTGAAATAAATGCTGGAGCCGGAAGAAGAGAGCCGCTGAGAGGTAGGCCGTCGCGTCCCGGCGACGGCATTTCGCGATTGAGATGCTCGTGTGCTTGCCACGCCGTCGCAGGGACGCGACGGCCCACCTTCAGATCATCTCTCTGCCTTGCGCCTTTGCGCGAGCTTTTCAGAATCTTCAGCCTACATTCCAGGGTTTCAGTCCCGCTTCCGTCCTATTCGTGCGAATTCATGTTATTCGTGAATACCTCCTGAAAAACTTCTTTGGGATTATGAACGGTTTTTAATCTGTCGTTCACCGCACTTTAATGGCGGTCTGATATAGTATAAGCGTGGTTGCGTTCCCCATGCGCTTATTACTTGTCGAAGATGAAAAGAAGGTGGCTGAAGTCGTTGCCCGAGGAATGCGGGCCGAACGCTTTGCGGTGGATGTCGCCCACGATGGGGTTTCCGGATGGGAACTCGCGTCTACAGTCGACTACGACATTATCATCCTCGATCTAATGTTGCCGGGACTGAGCGGCACCGAGGTGTTGAAGCGGCTTCGGCGCAAAGGCAGTAGCGCCGCAGTTCTCGTTCTCACGGCTCGTGACGCGACTCATGACAAGGTGGAGAATTTCGAAGCTGGGGCGGATGATTATCTTACAAAGCCTTTCGCATTTGCCGAACTGCTCGTGCGGGTAAAAGCGCTTCTCCGACGTCCGCCCGCCAGCCGCAATCACGTGTTGCGGGTAGCAGATTTGGAATTGGATCGTCTCTCTCAACAGGTGCGCCGCGCGGGCAAGCGACTTGATCTCACATCGAAAGAATATGCACTGTTGGAATACATGGCGTCGCATGTGGGACGCGTTTTGACGCGCACGATGATCATCGAGCATGTGTGGGACGAAAGCTTCGAAGGGCTCACCAATATTGTGGACGTCTACGTGCGCCACCTGCGTGGAAAAATTGACGAGCCTTTCGAGCGGAAACTGATTCGAACCGTGCGCGGCGCGGGCTATTGTTTGAGCGACGAGGACGACGCCGAATGAACCTAGAAAACGCGGTTGAACACAGAGCTTACGAAGAGCAAAGAGGACGAGAACAATGCTTTCACCTGGCAGATGAAAACGGGTCATTGATCCGACTAGGGCATGTCTTCGTGCGTTCTGTGTTCAAAACCATCTGCGGAATATAGAATGAACACAAAATCGCTGGGCTTCAGACTGGTGAGTTTGTACGCGCTTTGGCTCGCCATCGTTTTTTTAGCAGCCGGGATTTTGCTCTACATCGGACTCCGCCATTATTTGGAGTCGAATTTGCGTTACACCGAAGTGAGGCGAGCGGAGCGGATCGCAGGGTTGTTGTCGCGTGAAGATATCAATGAATCAAACCTAGCCTCAGCAATCACTGCGAGTTTTGCACCGGAAGCGAGTGCGCGATTTGTCCGGGTAACAGGGATCGATGGCAGGACCGTATACCGTTCGTCTCGACCGTTCGATCAGAGTTTCAACCCAGAAGAAGTTTCCCCTCCACACCGACAAGAGGGGAGCAGAAAGGAGAAGCTCCCCGATGGTTCCGAAATGGTCATTTCGACGGTTGCGGCGTCCACGTCACATGCGGGCTATTGGATAGAAGTAGGCGAATCGTTTGCTCCCGCGTTGGGGGAACTGAATCAGCAAATGATTTCGCTCGCCGTTGGTTTTGCGGTGGTTGCGACGGTTGCGCTGGTGGGTGGTTTTCTGCTCGTGCGTCGCGCGCTGCGACCGGTGGACGAAATCATGCGTAGCGCAGAACGGATCACTTCGCACAGTTTGAGCGAGCGCTTGGTCGTCCATCCGACTGGTGATGAGTTCGAACATCTCTCGCTGGCGCTCAACAGGATGATCACACGGCTCGATGAGGCGTTCCAATACAACCAGCGTTTTTTGGCCGATGCGTCCCATGAACTGCGTACGCCCTTGACGATACTTCGAGCGGAATTGGAGGAGATGGTCCAGCGGGACGAACTTGATGACTCGTCGCGTGAAAGAATGGGAAATCTGCTCGCGGAAGTAGAACGATTGTCGCGGATCGTGGAGAATCTTTTCACGCTCTCGCGTTTGGACGCGGGCCAAGCCTATTCGGAGCACTCGCGATTTGATTTAGGCAAACTCGCTGTCGGTACTTCGGATCAAATGTGTCTGCTAGCTGAGGATAAGGGACTGGCGATTGCTTGTCTTACTGCAGACCCCGTTTTCGTGGAGGGCGATCGCGCCAGGCTCAAACAGGTGATCGTCAACCTCCTGGACAACGCGATCAAATATACCCCGTCGGGAGGATGGGTTAAGCTGAGCGTGACCGCTCGTGGAAATGAATCGATTTGCGAAGTGGCCGATAATGGAATCGGTATACCCGCTCAATCGATCTCCCGCGTGTTCGACCGATTTTATCGAGTTGATCAAGCGAGAAGCCGTGAACTCGGCGGCGCCGGAATCGGGCTCTCGATCGTGAAGTCGATCTGCACGGCCCATCAGGGGCGCGTCGAAGTCGAAAGCACCGAAGGCCTCGGCAGCATCTTTCGCGTCTATTTGCCTCTCTCTACCACCGTAACTGAAACCGTGTATGCTTCACATGGAAATTAAATCCGCCTTCATTCAAAATTTTTCTGCGCAGCGGCGCGGGACTATTTTGCTCAGTTTGTCAGGGTTAATTGTGCTTGGTGTTGGCTGCAGTCGCCGGTCGGCGGATGATGCCGATCGGCCGACTGTCGCCGTCACCAAAGTGGTGAGGGCTGACGTCGCCAAAGAGCTTACATTTCAAGCGGAATTTCGGCCATGGTTTGCAGTCGATCTTCATCCGCAGGTCTCAGGATTTGTCCGCTCGCTCGCGGTGGATATCGGCAATCAGGTGAAAGCGGGACAGCTTCTGGCCCAGCTGGAAATTCCATTGCTGAAAGAAGATTTGGCGCGGGGCGATGCGTCCCTTCGTCGTAGTATGGAAGATGCAAAGCGAGCACAGGCGGCCTATGATGAAACGCACATGGGTTACACGAGGCTGCAAGCTGTGGCCAAAGCGCAACCTAAGCTGCTGGCGCAGCAAGACCTCGATGCAGCGGTGGCAAAAGATCAAGGTGCCGCAGCGGCCGTGGCGGGCGCCCAGGAGCAGGTTCAAGTTGCCCAAGCGGAGCTTGACCGTTTCCGGGCTCAGGAACGTTATACGAAGCTTATCGCACCTTTTGATGGGGTTATCGCTCGCCTCGACGCCAACCCGGGAGATGTGGTCCAAGGCGGTACGGTCAGCGGCCAGGGTACATCGCTGGTGCGTTTGGTTCAGATGAACAAGTTGCGGCTGACCTTTCCCATTTCGGTCAGCTACGTCGCTTTCATCCATGAAGGAGATTCGGTCGAAATTCGCTTGGACGACGGAAGGAAATTGAAAAGCACCATCGCGCGGATGAGCCGGGAGGTGAGTATGACCGATCGGATGATGGAGGCTGAAGCGGACATTCCCAACGACGACCTTTCACTGACACCCGGCATTTACGCGACGGCCGTCTTAAAACCCGAGCATCACGAGAATACGTTGGTCGTGCCAATCGAGGCAGTGAATCGTAAACAGCAGCCGACGGTATTTATCGTGAACGGCGCAAATGAGATTGAAGAACGCGCCGTGAAACTCGGACTCGAAACGCCGCTGCGCTGGGAGGTGCTCGAAGGTCTGCATGAAGGGGACCTTGTTCTGGTCGCTGGTGGTTCGCGCGTGAAGGCGGGCCAAAAGGTCAAAACGAAAATGATACCAACCCTAGCCGGAGAATAAAGCCATGCCCCGATCTATGTCTGCGGAACTGCTCGCCTCGCTTAAGCGCATCGACACCTGTGCATTGGCGAATGCGATCGAGACGTTTAATGTTCGCCTGCGCAACGAAGGTTTTTGCGATGGGCGCGTGCGCAGTATGTTCCCCAAGGTTCAGCCGATGGTCGGACATGCGGTGACGGTGCGCATACGTGGGAATGGGCCGGCCATGGATGGTCACACCTATCTTGAACGAACCGATTGGTGGGCGCATATTCTTAGTCAACCGGCTCCGCGTGTGGTGGTGATCCAAGACATGGACGCTCCGCCGGGCTTGGGCGGGTTTGTGGGTGAAGTGCACGCGGCAATCCTGCGTTCGCTCGGCTGTGTGGGTGCGGTGACCAATGGTGCGGTGCGCGATTTGCCCGCGGTGGAGGCGATGGGGTTTCCCTTGTTTGCCCACAACGCAGCAGTCTCGCATGCGTATTGCCACATCGTGGATGTAGGCGTCGAAGTTTCTGTCGGAGGACTTAAAGTAAATCCGGGCGACTGGCTGCACGGTGACATCCACGGGGTCTTATCGATTCCTCAAGAGATCGCGAAGGAACTTCCAGAGACGGTCGAATCGATCCGAACACGCGAGCGAAAGCTGATCGAGATGTGTGCGGACCCGGAACTTACGGCGGAAAAGCTCGGGCGAATTTTCGCGAAAAATGGTGCCAAAAAATAGACGGACAATTCTCAAACCATGACACGATTTTCGATTCGGTTTCCGTTCTTTATCATTGTCGCCTGCCTGATGACGACCGTTGTCGGCGTGACGAGTCTCGTCCGGATGCCGGTGGATTTGTTTCCGAACATCAATATCCCCGTGGTCGTTGTGGCGACGTTTTATTCCGGGATGCCGCCTGAACAGGTGGAGACATCGATCACCGGCCGTTTCGAGCGATTCTTCACCCTGGCGAGCGGGGTGGATCATATGGAATCGCGTTCGCTGCCGGGCGTGAGCCTGATTAAGATTTATTTTCAGCCGGGCACCAATGCGGACTCCGCGGTTACGACGATCGCCAACCTCGCCACTGCGAATCTGCGCCGCCTGCCTCCCGGCACGCTGCCTCCGGTGGTGCTTAAATTCGATGCGTCGAGCCTGCCGGTGTGCCTGATCACGTTAAAAGGCGAAGGTCTGAACGAAACGCAATTGCGCGACAATGCGCAGTACGCCGTGCGCAATCAAGTGGCCAATGTGCCAGGCGCGTCCGTTCCCCAGCCCTTTGGCGGACGGTACAGGCAAATTCAGGTTTACGTCGATCCGATGAAGCTCGAAGCAAACCGGCTGAGCGTCATGGACGTCGTGCGAGCGGTGAACGATTCCAATTTGATTTTGCCAGCGGGCGACGTGCGAATCGGTTCTTTCGATTACAATCTCTACGCCAATGCGATGGTGCCGGATGTGGCGCAGGTGAACCGGATCCCGCTTAAGACGGTGGGACAGTCGACTGTCATGGTAGGCGATGTCGGCGAGGCGAAAGACGACGCGCAAATCCAAACGAATGTCGTGCGAGTCGACGGGCAGCGTTCCGTTTATCTTCCGGTGCTCAAACAGGGCGGCGATGCGAACACGATCGCAGTCGTCGATGGCATCAAGAAAGCGGTCTCCAATCTCGTCGATGTTCCAAAACAATTGCTGACGAGGGTTGTGTTTGACCAGTCGGTCTTCGTTAAGACCGCAATCGACAACCTGATTCACGAAGGAGCGATCGGTCTGTTTCTGACCGGCCTCATGATCTTGATTTTTTTGGGAAGCCCCAAGGCGACCCTGGGTGTGTTTCTGTCGATTCCGCTGTCCGCTCTTGCGACATTCATCGCCCTCTCCATGGGCGGCGGAACGATCAACACGATGATTTTGGGTGGACTGGCTCTGGCCTTTTCCCGGCTGATCGACAACTCGGTCGTCGTGCTCGAAAACGTTTTCCGGCATCTTGAGCTTGGTGAAACGGCCAAAGTGGCCGCGGAAAAAGGAGGAAGCGAAGTCGCACTCCCGGTCCTCGCCGCCACGCTGGCAACCGTGGTGGTGTTTTTCCCGGTGACATTTTTATACGGTGTGAGCCGATTCCTTTTCACCGCGCTGGCCTTGGCGGTCATGCTATCGCTCTTTGCGTCCTACATCGTGGCTTTGACGGTTGTCCCGCTGTTTTGCTCGAAGTACATCAAACCGAGCGAAGTCACGCACGGGCATCAGGCGGATGCACCCGCAACGGGATGGGCCGCGCGTTTTCGCAGCCGGTTCAACCATGGCTTCGAGGCAATGCTGTCGCGCTATGATCGATGGCTGGCATGGTCATTGGATCGTCCCCGATTGACGGTGTGGGGCATACTCGGATTATTCGGGCTGAGCCTTGGGCTCTATCCGCTGGTGGGCACAGCCTATTTTCCACGAACGGATCCCGGCCAGTTTGTGATCAATGTGAAAGCGGCGACAGGAACGCGCATTGAGGTGTCTGAAAAGCTCATCATGCAGGTGGAAGACATCGTGCGCCATGAGGTGGCGCCCGAAGATCTCGATCTGATCGTATCGAACATGGGCATCACGCCTGACTTTTCTGCGATGTATACGAGCAATTCGGGCCAGCACACCGCGTTTGTGCAGGTAAGCCTCAAGGAGGCGCACAAGGTCGGAAGCTATGACTACATGGAGCGGGTGCGGAAGCGCGTGGAGCGTGAGCTGCCGCAACTCAGCACCTATTTCCAATCGGGAGGTTTGGTCGATGCCGTTCTGAATCTGGGACTCCCGGCCCCGATGGATATTCAGATCACCGGTACGGACATGCGGACATCTCATGCGATCGCCACGGAGTTGGCCCAGAAGATTCATTCGCTTCGCGGGGTGAGCGATGTGCTCGTGCCGCAGGATATTGATTATCCGGCGCTCCGTCTGGAGATTGACCGTGAACGGGCGGCGGAGCTCGGCTTGAGCCAGAAGGAAGTGATGCAGAACGTGATTACGGCGCTGAGTTCAGACGCAATGATCGCGCCGAGTTTTTGGGTCGATCCGAAAACGGGCACCGACTACCTGCTGACTGTTCAGTATCCGGAAAACTATATCAAGGACCTCGCGTCGTTGCAGGGCATTCCCTTGCGCTCTCCGATGCAAAAGAGGCCGGCGATGCTCGATTCCGTGAGCCGCATCAAGCGGGTGGAATCACCGACCGAGGTCGACCACTACCAACTGCGCCGCGTCATCGATGTCTACGTGGCGCCGTCGGGTGAAGATCTCGGGCGGCTTTCGTCCGACGTCAGAAAAATTTTAGCCGAGACCAAGTTGCCGGAAGGCACACGGGTTGCGGTTCGCGGGAGTGTGGAGGGCATGGAGTCCTCTTTCCGAAGCTTTGGCCTCGGCCTGATTCTCTCGGTGGTTCTCGTGTATCTGATCCTGGTGGCTCAGTTCAAATCGTTCACCGATCCGCTCCTGATATTGCTGGCGGTGCCGACCGGACTGACGGGCGTTCTTCTGATGCTCTCCTTGAGCGGAACGACCCTCAACATCATGTCCCTGATGGGCATCGTGATGATGGTCGGCATCGTTGTATCGAACAGCATCTTGATCGTGGAGTTCACGAATCGACTGCGCGAAGACGGATCTCCGGTGAGAGAAGCGGTGGCCACAGCGTGTCGCGTGAGATTGCGGCCGGTTTTGATGACCTCACTCGCAACGCTCATCGGATTGATCCCGATGGCGCTGAAACTCGGCACGGGCAGCGAAGCTTATGCTCCGTTGGCGCGCTCGATTATCGGTGGGCTTAGCGTCTCCGTTGTCTTGACGGTGTTTATCGTCCCGGCGGCCTATTTACTCATCCATGGGAGAAAGAAAGAAGGTCCCTCGCCTGTGGGATCGGCGGTGAAAGAGGTGACCGCATGAAATCGTTGTACAAAATAACCGTCGTTTTAACTGTATTGGTCGTTGTGGGACGGATTTGGGCCGATGAACCGGAAAAGCTCGATTTGGCTTTGGCGCGAGATCTCGCCATGAAGACGCATCCGCGCATTTCGGTCGCGGAGCTTCGTGCCATGGCGGCGCGAGAGGTTGTGACCCAGTCGCATGCAGGTTTTTTTCCGACCATCGCCGCAAATGCGACGGCGGTAGGAACCGGGGAAACGGTGACACGCATCGCTGCCGGATCGCTGAGCAACTCGCAGATCTATAACCGCGTTGGCGTCGGGGCGACGATCAGCCAATTGATCACGGATTTCGGTAGAACTTCAAACGTGACGGAAGCAGCCAAAAAACGCGCGCGCGCGGCGGACGAAGGTGTTTTGGCGACGCGTGCACAATTATTGTTGGAGGTAGACCGAGTTTATTTCTCCGCACTCGAAGCGAGGGCGATCAAGGGTGTCGCAGCAAAAACCCTTAGTATGCGTCGACTCCTGCTTGATCAAATTAGCACGATGGCATCCAACCAGTTGAAATCCGATTTGGACGTGCGATTTGCGAGAGTGGGAGTGGATGAGGCGAAACTGTTGGCGGACCAAGCGGAGAAAGATTGGCAGTCCGCATTGGCTTCTTTGGCGACGCTCATCGGAAAGACAGACGTCGCGAAATATGATTTGCAGGAAGATACGTCCATGCGAAGCGAAGTCCCTAATGATCCGGTACCGCTGATTGCGTTAGCGTTGCGTCAAAGGCATGATCTTTTGCAGCAGCGATCCGAACGTGATGCGGCTAGGAACGTCGCAAAAGCAACGCGAGGCCTGCGCTATCCAACGATCTCGGCCTTTGGCACGGCGGGCGTAGTGCCGATTCGCGATGCGCATTTTGAACACGATTACGCAGCGGGTGGCATTAACGTAAACGTGCCGCTTTTCACCGGGGGACTTTATCGCGCCAAACAACGAGAGGCCGAGCTACAGGCAGACGCTGCAGATGAGGCACTGAGAGATGTCGAAAACAACGTGTCGAGGGACGTACGTATCGCGTGGCTTGAAGCAAGCCATGCGTTGGAGCGGGTCTCGCTCACTCAAAGTCTTTTGGAAAATGCGACGGAGACGCTGAAACTGGCCAAGCTACGTTTTGAGCAGGGGCTCAGTTCGATCATTGAACTCAACCAAGCGGAACTCGCTCAGACGTCCGCGGAAATTTCGTGGGCTAACGCTGGATACGAGTACCGCGGTCGTTTGGATGTTTTAGATTACCAAACCGGTGCGTTGCGCTAACCACTTCCATCCAAAATAAATCCGGATTCAGCATTAGAACCGCAGAATCGGAGTATCGCCACAAAAGAACACAAAGATCACAGGAAGGGCTTCCTGCGCTGAATCTGTTACGGCCAAGTTAGTTCAGAAGGTATCTACGAATAGGCACGAATAAGAAAGAAACTGAGTAAGGAAATTCGGTTCAACGTTTGGTGGGGCTGATTTTCCAAATGAATTTCATTCGTTTTATTCGTGGATCTGTATCGTTCCGGCTCGGCTTTGCGCCTTCGCGCGCGTTCCCTCCGTACAGGTTCTTTCGGATTAGGTGCGCTAGGATCAATGGAACTTCCATTCGATGCCCACAAAAGCGACGTTTACGTGGTAGGCGATAAAGACGTCATTCGAACGCGAATCTTCCCAATCGTACTGGAAAAACGCGGCGAAGCGTTCAGAGAGCGTGCGCGTTACTTTAAGTGAGGACGTATATTGTTCTTTTTTTCGCAAATAGGTCTTCCGGTTCACGACCACCGTTTGAAGTTTGTAGCTATAGCGATTGTAGTCGCCTTTCAGGCTCACGTCCCAAGGGCCTCGATTCCACGTAATTTCCTGAGAAAATTCACGGAGATGATAGTCAAAGTATCCTGCATTTTGGTCCTGGAAACGCGCATAACCGGCTGAGGAAATGGTGTGGAAGTGCTTTTGGGAATCCCAGGCGATATCGAGATTGATGGTTGCTTCGGGCTGATCTGTCTGGAGAAAGGTGTTCCTTATGGTGAAGCCCTGAGCTGATACGCCCGGGCGAGTATCGTATTTCCGGTGCGTAAAGCGAAAATCCGCCTTAATGCTTGAAGCCTCTGCGATCTTTCGGCCGAGACGTGCATGAACGCTTTGTTCCCTGTTGTCATAGACGTGATCGTGGTAGCGTTCGCGGCCCAGCAACGTAGTATCCAACTCAAACCAAGTTTTGGTCGAGAGGTCTAACCGCAGAGAGGGTCCGACCGTCGCTCCGTTTACCTTCAGAAGGGTGGGACTTTGGGCGAAATCAGTGGTGGCTAGATCGAAAACTTGGTTTTGGAAGTAATATTTCGCATCAAGAGCGAGGGCGATTATTTCGTCCGGGCGAACCCGGATTTGCGCGCTGGCGAAAGCGTCCTGTTCATTGCGAACTTTCGAGCCGCGGAAAAAATGAGTTTCGGTTACGTCGGTATATAGATAATAGTCGGTGATATTGATTTGCGGGTGGGAAATCAGGAAGTCACCCTCGATGCGCCCGAATTCGCTGCTTTGCGGGCGGCGAGACGCTGAAATCGGTGCGGAATTAGAAGACGTGGCAGATGTCGTGAGCGCGACGTTGCTGTTATAGCCCGCTGAGCTGCGGAGGCTTCCCGTTGTGATCCAAAACGGCACATCCCCGAACAGGGCATCGAGATCGGCGTCCGTCGTCGAGGCGGCGAAGACATGAACGGATAGCAGCGCAAAAAAGGGGGTGAGATGCCGGAAAAATTTCAAATGTAAGTCGCTAAAGGGGCGTGGACTTGAATCCTTTCGAAGGATCGCGGTCTAGACAAGTAAATGAAGAAGGCGGAGTAAAAAATGCTCCGCCTTCAGATGTGGAATTAATAACGATTAGAATCCGCATTTTACCATGAGCGAGAAAAGATTGCGGTTAAAATTTCTTCCCGAGGTATCTGCGATTTGGGGCACATCGGTTGTCGTACAGTCGTACGAGTAGGCGAGGGTGACCGTGGTGAGCTTGTCGAATTTGTAAGCGAGCATCGCATTGTAGGTATGGATATGATCATGCCGGCTCCCTACTTCGTAGAATCCATCGTTTTCTTTATATCCCAATCCCACGGTGTAGGACCCATTGATTGTGTGCCTCCATTGCGCGTCGAACGTGATGTCCTCGTATCCATTGCGGCCGACGAAAGCAGGTTGCAGGAAACGCACGTAGGAGAGCGTGATGGTGTCTTGTTTAGTGGGAAGCAAAGTCACCGAGGAATCGGAATAGAACTTAGTGCGATGAAGGGAAGGTATATTGATCGCAGCCGTGGTGAATTTGCGGACGTCTTCACCAAAGAGCAGATTGAGTTTCACCCACGTAGCGGGAGAACCCTCCAAACCGATTACCATGCGGTTGATCGTATTTGAGAAATTATTGACTACACCGAGCAAATTTTCGCCGTCCTGGTGGCCATAGCGGTAACTCACGAAGGGTGTAAGTCCAGGCATCACGACATATCCGAGGTCGAGGCCACCGACAAATTCGTTTCGGTTAACGAGGTTTTGATATCCCGGCGTCGTGGTGTGATAGTCGTGGAAGTAGCGTTCCGAAAGCGATCCCACCGGACGTATGAGGAAAGCGCCTTCGGTGATACTTACGGCCAAATTGCTGCGGTACCAATTTTGATTCCGGCGGAGCATTCTTTCGCCGCCACCGATCGCGGGAGCCCCGCCGGGACCGGTGTAGATCGAGTCGGTTTTGCTTCCATCTATTGCAAGGAGCGAAGCATTCCATATGTATGAAATATTGTCCTGTTTGCCAGTCAGCTTTCCAACAATGTTGTGCTTGGTATTGTTTTCTTTGTGGGCGGAATGGAAAAAATTAATTTCCGGCGCATAACTCAGCGAAGAATTGAGGAGGGGACTGAACGCATACTCTGTGGCAATACTTGGAGTAATCGAGCTGACCCAAGAGTGCTTGTAAGCGCTCGCGGTCACGTCCTGGAGATAGACGTTGGTATCGTAGGTTTCTTTCGCCGACAGACTAACGGTCGTTTTTAAAGCGGGTGGGGCGCTGAGATAGGTGCTAACGGGCGTATCTAAAGCAGCTGTATCAGCTGCGTTTGCGATCGGTAGGAGGGTGATTCCTGTCAGGGTTACTGAAGCCAGACATTTTGATAAGTTCACGGTGTTTGGGTTTATGGTTACGCAGGGGTGGTTTTCAATTAGACCGCTGGGAGAGGGGTGGGGTTGTCACCCGATCGGAACAATTCGTAAGGGAGTAAAAATCCGAGAATTTGCAAGAGTCTGAGGAAGTTTTGCAGCTGCCTACGAAAAGCCAGATTATTTCGCTAGCTGCTTATTTTCAGCGACTCAGGGGGCTTGGCGCGTAACCGGTCATAAAGTGAAGCGAGCGTCTGGGCAAAACATGACTCATCGCTATCAAATCCGTGAAATATCCTGCTTTTACGGTTTTGTGACGCTTCCGTCACACAATCGTCGCATTTCGCCGCTATAAAGCGCCGTCCGGAATTACTAACACAACAAATCAATCCATGTTCTACAGCAAAAAATCCTACTGGCTCGCATTGCTAAGTGGCGCGCTAATGGCCACCGGTGCTTCGCTTGCCCAAGATAGCAATAAAGCTCTACTCGACCTCCTCGTAAAGAAGGGTGTTCTAACATCGCAAGATGCGATGACCCTCGAAAAGGAAGTTCGTTCGAGCGCTGCATCCGCTCAGCCAGCTTCTACAGCTACTCCAGTAGCTGCGTCAAAAGATGGTAAGCCCCCTCTTTTCTTTAAGATCGGAGCCGCTGAATTCACGCCTTTCGGCTTCCTGGATTTTACCAGCGTTTACCGGAATGTCCTGAACGGTGGTGATATTGGATCCAGCTTCGGAAGCATTCCCTATAGCAACACGGCCAATTCAAAACTGTCCGAAACTCGTTTCAGCGCGAAGAATTCCCGTCTCGGCCTTCGTGTAGATTCGACGTTCGAAGACATGAAAGTGCTCGGATATGTGGAAGCTGACTTCCTGGGTAACCAGCCGACCAACATCAATGTGGCGAGTAATTCTGATACGATGCGTATGCGCGTATACTTCGCCGATCTGCGCAAGGGAGATTGGGAATTCCTTGCTGGACAGGACTGGAGCATGATGACGCCGAATCGGAAGGGGATTTCTCCAATTCCTGGTGATATTTTCTTCACTCAGAACGTCGATGCGAATTACCAAGTTGGTCTCGTTTGGGGTCGCACACCTCAGATCCGCGCTGTCTATCACGCGACCGACGAATTCACCTTCGGGTTCTCGGCTGAAAATCCTGATCAATACACCGGCAGTGCGGTCGTTTTCCCGACTGGCTTCAATACTGCCCAGGTTGATAACGGTTCCAACGGGACCGCTACGCCCAATGTTATGCCGGATCTGATTGGAAAGGTCGCCTTCGACACGAAGTTAGGCAACCTGCCTTTCCACGCTGACGCAGCCGCGCTTTATCGTTCGTTCAAGATCAACAGTTTCTCGGCTGGTACGCTCAATAGCAATGCAACAGCCGACGGTTACGGAGCTTCTTTCAATTCGAATCTGACGATCATCCCGGGCTTGCAGCTCATCGAAAATGCTTTCTGGAGCAAGGGTGGCGCTCGTTATCTTTCGACCGGCCTCGGACCTGATCTGGTTGTCAACGCAGCTGACGCGAACGGAGCCTTCTCGATCTCCACGGTGCAATCCTACGCCGGTATGCTGGGTGCTGAGTGGGACGTGACCCCAATGGATAAGTTCTACGGTTATTACGGTTTTACCGCCTTTAAGGCGAAGTATTCCCAAATGTCTAACGGTAACTACGTAGGTTACGGCTTCCCTGGATCTGCGAATAGCAATAACCGACGGGTTGAAGAGTTCACCATCGGCAATGCCTATACCTTCTGGAAAAATCCATCTTACGGTGATCTCAAGCTGCTGGCCCAGCTGTCCTATCTGCAGCGGAAGCCATTCGTCGTCGCTCCGGGAACTCCGAGCAGCGCGAACATGACCATGTTCTATTTGGATATCCGTTACGACTTGCCATAATCGGTACCAACCTAGCGATCTTTTTAACCCTCGTTTGATTTATACTATGAAGAAAATCATTTTCGCCGCGATCCTTGGTGGACTGCTTTGTTCCCAAGTCTCGGCTCAGCTGCTGATCAACGGCGCGGGAGCGACGTTTCCCTACCCGATCTATTCCAAATGGTTTGATGCCTATTCCAAGGTAGATACTTCGGTGCGTTTCAATTACCAATCCATCGGTTCCGGTGGTGGACAAAAACAATTGCTGGCTCAAACGGTCGATTTCGGTGCCTCTGATGGCCCGATGTCGGACGATGCTCTGGCGAAAGCTCCGGGCAAAATCCTTCACATTCCGACCGTGGCTGGCGCAGTGGTTCTCTCATACAACGTTCCTGGAAATCCGAAGCTGAAGCTGGATGGTCCCACCATTGCTGAAATTTTCCTCGGCAAGATCAAGAAGTGGAACGATCCCAAGATTGCTGCTCTTAACTCCGGCGTGAAACTGTCCGACATCGATGTCGTCGTGGTTCACCGTTCGGATGGTAGTGGCACGAGCTACATCTTTACTGATTACCTGAGCAGCGTGAACGAGGAGTGGGCAAAGTCGGTCGGCAAGAATACGGCCGTTAACTGGCCTACCGGTCTCGGTGGCAAAGGGAACGAAGGTGTTTCTGGTCAGATCAAGCAACTCCCTGGCGCAATCGGTTATGTTGAATTGATCTACGCGGTTCAGAACAAGATCCCGTTTGCTGACGTGAAGAACTCCTCGGGTGCGTTTATCACGCCGTCGCTGGATTCGGTCACGGCCGCGCTTGCTTCCGCCACGATTCCTGACGACTTCCGCTTTTCGATGGTTAATCCCTCTGGAAAGTCTTCCTATCCCATCGCTGGAGTGACCTGGTTGCTGGTTTATGCCGAGCAAAAGGATGCCACGAAAGGCAAGAAGCTGGTTGAATTCTTGAAATGGGCGGCCACGAGTGGCGAAGCGATGGCCACTTCGCTCGATTACGCTCCGTTGCCTAAAGAAGTGCAGGAGCGCGTATTGAAGCGGATTGACGAGATCAAGCTATAATAGCGGCTTAATTTACTAGCCATATGACTTCATAGGGCGGAGAGAATTTGCTCTCCGCCCTATTTTTTTACTCATTTTGTTTCTTACTTTATGGCCACCGCCCAATCAACGACCGTCTCCGGCCAACTTCCCATGGCCTATTCGCGATTAGGAGACCGGATCTTCCGCAGTGTCACGTTCATGGCCGCTTGTGCCGTGGGCCTTTTATTTTTGCTCGTCGCCTATCTGCTCTATCACGGCGCAAATCTCTCGATTGCCAAGTTCGGCTGGCATTTCCTTGTCACCTCGACGTGGGATCCCGTTGCCGAACAATTTGGAGCGCTCCCTTTTATCTACGGCACGTTGGTGTCGTCAGCGGTCGCGCTTATTATCGCGGTGCCGCTCAGTATTGGAACCGCGATCTATCTTACGGACCTCGCGCCGCTCTGGCTGCGTCAGCCCGTTGCATCCGTAATCGAAATGCTTTCGGCCGTTCCGAGCGTAATCTGGGGTCTGTGGGGAGTCTTCGTGATGGTCCCTTGGTTGCGTGATAACCTCTTTCCGTTGCTCAAGAAATATCTCGGGTTTCTTCCTCTTTTTCAGGGCCCGATCTACGGTGTGAGCATGCTCGCTGGCGGTATTATCGTTGCGATCATGATTTTGCCGATCGTGACTTCGATCTCGCGAGAAATTCTGCGGTCAGTTCCGAATCTGCAACGCGAGGCTGCCTACGGCCTAGGGGCGACGCGCTGGGAAGTGACGAGGATAGCGGTGTTAAGTTATGCGAAGCGCGGCTTGCTCGGCGCAGCTGTACTCGGACTTGGTCGCGCCCTCGGCGAAACCATGGCCGTCACGATGGTGATCGGCAATCGTCCTGAGATTGCGAGCTCGCTTCTTGCGCCAGGTTATACGCTTTCCGGTGTCATCGCGAACGAGTTTTCTGAGGCGACATCCGATCTTTACCTCAATGCCTTATTTGAACTCGGTTTAGTGCTGATGGCGGTGACGATTATCGTCAATCTGCTCGCACTGGTGTTGATCAAAACCATTGAAACACCTGGTTCGCGCCGGGCCTGATCGCCATGTCGAATTTCAATTACACGTACCGCAAATTCAAGAGCGGCGCCATGAGCGCGGTTGCTATCTTTTGCGCTGTCCTCGTGATTTCACCGCTGGTTTTGATTTTAATCCATCTTCTCCGGCAGGGTGTCACCTCGCTGAACTGGGCGTTTCTCACTGAACTGCCGAAACCCGTGGGTGAGGCGGGTTGGCGCCGATATTCTCAATGGTATCCCTTCCATCGTCTGGGGCATGGCGGCCTACGCACTCGTCGTGGTGCCCTTTAAAAGTTTCTCGGCTTACTCCGGTGGGCTCGCATTGGGCTTTATCATGATCCCGTTGGTTTTGCGGACGACAGAGGAAGTCCTTGTGCTCGTGCCGAACAGCTACCGCGAAGCGGCCATGGCGCTTGGCATAGAGCGCTGGAAAATCATTTATAACATTGTTTTGCGTACGGCGTTCAAAGGCATCCTCACCGGCGTACTTCTCGCTTTGGGCCGCATTGCCGGTGAAACCGCTCCGCTTCTTTTCACGGCGTTTGGCAACCGGTTTTGGGGCCACAAACTTTCGGAGCCGATTGCGGCATTGCCATTGCAGATATTTAATTATGCCATCTCGCCCTATGACGATTGGCATCGGCAGGCATGGGCGGGTGCGCTGGTCCTCGTTTTGATAGTATTTCTTCTTAGTACTGGCGTGCGGTTTTTAACCGGAAGCCGCAAATAAACTGAATCATTTCATTTAACTTGAGCCCAACGATGACCATGAGCGTTAATCCTAAACCACTTACCGGTCTGGCTCCATCGGCAGGAACCCATATGACGACACCTTCTCCGGCATTCCCGCCAGGGGACCTTGCTTTCGAAATTAGAGATCTGTCTGTCTTTTACGGCCAGAATCGTGCAATCCAGGATGTATCGCTCAAAGTTCCGTCGCGTAGCGTCACTGCAATTATTGGCCCCAGCGGTTGCGGCAAGTCCACGTTTTTGCGGACGTTGAATCGGATGCACGAGCTCATACCCGGGGCCCGCCATACCGGTACAATTTTGATGAAAGGCGAGGATCTCTACGGGCCAGGAATCGATGCGACGCTCGTCCGCCGCCGGGTGGGAATGGTTTTCCAGAAATCAAATCCGTTCCCCACGATGTCGATCGCGGAGAACGTTACGATCGGCCTTCGGTTGAATGGCATTCGAGACAAAGCGATCTTGCGTGAACGTCTGGAAAGTTCGTTGCGGATGTCCGCATTGTGGGATGAAGTGAAAGATCGCCTCGGTAAACCGGGGACGAGCCTTTCCGGCGGTCAACAGCAGCGTCTTTGCATTGCCCGCGCACTCGCGGTACGGCCTGAGATTATTTTAATGGACGAGCCCTGCTCGGCGCTGGACCCGATTGCCACGGCCAAGGTCGAAGAACTCATTCACGAGATCAAAAAGGACTATACGGTCGTCATTGTGACTCACAATATGCAGCAAGCTGCGCGTTGCTCGGATCGCACCGCGTTTTTCTACATGGGGCAATTGATTGAATATGATCAGACCAAGACCATCTTCATGAATCCCAAAAACACCCAGACCGAAGCTTACGTATCTGGTCGCTTCGGTTAATCGAATCCGTCCTAATCATTTTTAGTTCATGAAACGCTTCTTCGACTCCGAGCTGGAATCCTTTCGCTCCCATCTTTTATTCATGGGGGAAAAGTCCATTGAACAGGTGCGTCGTTCGATCAAGGCATTGATTGATGGGAATCCGACTCTGGCGGATCAAGTGATCGCGGCAGACGACGAGATCGACGAACTTGAGATCAAGATCGACGAAGAGGCGATGCGTTATATGAGCTTGCGGTCTCCGGTCGCGACGGAATTGCGTTTGGTGATCGTCGGCATGAAGGCCAGCCATGACCTCGAGCGCGTCGGCGACGAGGCAACGAGCATCGCAAAGCGTGCCCACAAGCTCAGCGCCGAGCCACCGTTGAAGCCGTATATCGACATTCCGCGCATGGCGAACATCGCTTTGGAAATGCTTCGTGATTCACTGGATTGCTTCTTGCAAAACGACGAAGCCAAGGCCGTTGCGGTCATCAAGCGAGACAGCGAGGTCGACGATATCAACCGCCAGCTTTATCGTGAGCTCAGCAGCTACATGATCGAAAAACCGGGCACTATTTCACGCGCGCTTGAGCTCATGTTTATCTCGAAGTCAATCGAGCGCATTGCGGACCACGCGACGAACATTGCCGAAGAGATGGTCTTTTTAGCCAACGCTCGCGATATCCGTCACAGCGATGAGCTGAAAAAATCGGGTACCCCCGAGTAAGCTTGCGCAGCCGAGTTCGCGCTCAACGAGGCAAGAGTCCGAATGCGGCTTGGATTATCGTGAATTTTGGGAGCGCAGGCCTATACCGACTTCTGATGATTATTTCCCCGAAGCTTGCTTCGGGCTTGATCGGGATTTGGGTAGGGGCCGTCTGTCCTTAACGGCCCTCATTGCGTATGTGCAGCTCCAATAAGCGCGGTTAAGAGACAGACCGCCCCCACCTTCTTTAATGTCTCACAGTTTGCTACGAGGATCTTTAGCCCCTGCCTTCAGTGAGCCGAGATCAGTTTATAAATCCGCTCAGATTTGGCCGCGAAGTTTGGTCCAAAGCAGCCCGAACGCTTCGCGGAATGCGCGAGAGCTGCGTTCAAGCGATTCGAAGTCCCAAAGCAAATCGATATAAATCGGATCGGCGGACGGCTTTGCGAGATAGTCTGCGGGGGTCGGAATCGGATGCAGACCTTTTTTTCGAAAGAGGCCCGCGGCGCGGGGGAGATGCCAGGCGGATGTGATCAATAGAAACGAATCGGTTGGACTGAGCCGTTTAGCGACTTCGTTCGACTCATCATCGGTGTCCCGAGCATTTTCGATGCGGATAATG
>WNFI01032790.1_pt1 | contig 22235 bp, 18 predicted proteins | sample 5400471 | NCBI WGS metagenome assembly WNFI01 (sample SAMN13153348, study PRJNA577476) | soil metagenome | isolation source: 100 cm saprolite on Douglas fir-dominated hillslope | place: USA:California | collected 2013-09-17
GTCGCGCAGGAACATCGCCGTGTCGCTGGTCTTCGACGGCTCCCCGAGGTGCGCCGAGATCTGGCTGCCGAAGAACTCGAAATCGACCCAGCTCCCGGTGCTGCGGCCCTCGCGGCAGCCGAGCAGCTCGCCGTAGAAGCGGCGCGTGCTCGCGAGGTCTTTGACGTGGAACGAGAAGTGGAATGGCCGGACGCTCAAGCGCGGTATCTCCCCAGTGCCACGGTGATGTTGTCGAGGCCGCCGTTGTTGTTCGCCTCGGTGACCAGCCGGTCGGCCGCTGCCTGCAGATCGCCCTCCTGCCCCAGGATCTCGGCGATGCGCGCGTCCTCGACCATCCCGGTGAGCCCGTCGCAGCACACCAGGCAGATGTCGCCCGGCTCGAGATCGAAGCGGCTGAAGTCGATCTGCATCTCCGCCCCCATGCCGAGCGCGCGGGTGATCACGTTCCGGTGCGCGAAGTGCTCGACGTCGTCCTCGGTCATGCGGCCGGCCCGGATCAGCTCGTTGACCAACGAGTGGTCGGAGGTGGTGGCGTGGATCTCGCCGCGCCGCCAGACGTAGCCGCGCGAATCTCCCACCCAGCCGAAGGTGGCCCGCGCGCCGCTGACCAGGCAGCCGACGAAGGTGGTGCCCATGCCGCGCTTGCGGCCCTCGTCCGCCTCGCCGGCCTCGCGGATTCGCTGGTTCGCCCACTGCACCGCCACCGAGAGCAGGTTGCTCGGCTCGTCGAGAGTGCGGTCGTAGCGAAACGGCCAGGTCGCAACGGCCAGGTCGCGTCCGGATCGCGGGTGAGCTCGAAGAACGTCTTCACCGTCTCGACGCCGATGCCGCTCGCCACCTCGCCTGCTTCGTGGCCGCCCATGCCGTCACAGACCACCTCGAGCGCATGCTCGGGCAAGACCAGGAGCGCGTCTTCGTTGTGGTCGCGCCGGCGGCCGACGTCGGTGGCGCAGGCGAACTCGACGGGCATGGCCCTCAGCATAGCCGAAGCCAGCGCCGACCCCGAGCGGCCGCCGGCCGCCCAGATGGCCTTCCGGGGAGCGCGGGCCTGGTTGGGGAACCGGCTTCCTCCTGCCGCAGCGCGTCCCTACCTTTTGCCCGGTAAACGACAGTCCGAAGGAGCTGCCGCATGGCGAAAGGGAAGCGGAGCGGGCGCCGGGGCAATGACGTGGTCGCCTCGCAATCGATGAAGCATCACGACGTCATCGGCGAGGCGGCGCCGGAGCGGGCGGAGGCCGAACGGCGCAAGCAGGAGCGGGCGAGGAAGGGGCAGCAGAAGCAGGAGAACGCGACCGTGCGCGAGATGGAGCGCGAATTCGAACAGCAGGCGGGGCTGCGTCCTCCCTCCGAGACGCCCGTGAAGGACCGCCGCAAGAGCGAGCAGACCGGGAAGAACGAGGTGGCCAAGGGCCTGCTCGGCTGCGGGCTGCGGCTGCTCGAGGACGCGCGAGACGACATGCCCCGGCTGCTGGAGGCGCTGCGCCTCAAGGCCGAGGAGCGGCTGGCCGGGATGCCGCGGCCGTTCAAGCAGGCGGTGCACCGCGCCGAGCAGGCGACGGCGCTGCTCGCCGCGCCGGCCCGGATCGGGGTCGCCCTCGCCCGCGAGCTGCTCCGGGCCCCGCTGCGCATCCTGGGCTCGCTCCGTAGGCACGAGGCCTGACGGCCCCACCGCCGGTCGAGCGCCGACGCCGGGGTGGCCGACCCACGGGCCGGTGGCTAGCTTGCGCCGATACGGCCGAGGGCCGCGCGCACCGCGCAGCGAACACCCCGGTTCACACGTTCCGGAGGGAGACATGGCGACGGAAGCAAACGTCAACCAGAGCAGCAATCCGGTGGCCTCGGCGCTCGGCGAGATGGGCATCGAGGACGCGCAGCAGGTGATCGACCACACCCGCGAGGCTGTCAGCCAGGCGCTGGACGAGGCGTCGGAGTTCATCCGCGAGCGCCCCATCGCCTGCCTCGCGGGCGCGATCGCGGTCGGCTACCTCATCGGCAAGCTGGCGTCGCGCTAGGAGGCGCCCATGACCATGGAAAAGGGCTACGGCGGAAACGGGCACGCGAAAGCGAGCGGCTCCGAGACCTTCCAGCACGCCAAGGTGATGGTGGACGAGGCAAAGGCGTTCGGCCGCTCGCTCAGCCAGTCGGCGAACGGCTTCAGCGCCGCCGTCGATCTGCGCGGCCGGATCCTGCGCAACCCGCTGGGGATGATGGCCGCTGGCCTCGGCCTCGGCTACCTCCTGGGCGGCGGGCTGTTCACGCCGCTGACCAAGAAGCTCGTGCGAGTCGGGCTGCGGGTGGCCATCCTTCCGCTCGTGCGCGGGCCGCTGATGACCATGGCCGGCGCCGCCGCCGCGTCCGCCCAGTCTGGCGGTGGCTCCTCGTCCGCCCAGTCCGGCGCGGTCTAGCAGGGTGCTGAAGAACTCGGACCGAGCCCGACGAGAGAGGGCCAAGCGATGCAAGGAGCGACGACGAAGAAGACCGGGTCGTCTCTGAGGAGCGGACACACAAGCTGTCCGCTGGAGGCACCACGATGGACATCAAGAAGCGGGGGCTGAAGGCCCTCAAGTACCTGCGGGACATCGACCGCGACGACATGCTCGACGCCGTCGGACTTCAGGAAAAGAGCCCCTGGAGCACGGCCCTCGGAACCATCGGCATCTTCGCGCTCGGCGCGCTGGTCGGCGCCGCGTTCGGCCTCGCCTTCGCGCCCAAGCCGGGCGAGGAGCTGCGCAGCCAGATCGGCGAGACCGTGCGTCGCAAGGCCAACGAGCTGGCCCCGATGGACGAAACCTCGAATTACGCGAATCGCGGCGCTAGCCCACTGACCTAATCTCGGCCGCTTCCACCAACCTCCGCCAGAGATCGTCAACGCCGAACCGCTCCTTGGCGGAGAAGCCGAGCACGGCCTCCTGCGGCAGCGCGAGCTGCGCGGCGATGCGCTCAACCCGCTGCGCCCGACGGGTGCGGGCGAGCTTGTCCATCTTGGTCGCGACCACGAAGAGCTTCAGCGGCAGCGTGCGCCCCCAGGCGATCATCTGCGCGTCGCTCTCCTGCGGCCCGAGGTCGCCGTCGACCAGCACCACCAGCGCACGCAGCGTCTCCCGTCCGACGAGGAAGCGCTCGATCATGTCGCGCCATGTCTCCTTCTCGCTCCTGGGACCCGCCGCGTAGCCATAGCCGGGCAGGTCGACGAGGCGCAGCGCGTGCTCGCGGCCGCGGCCGCCCGAGCGCGTCTGTTCGGCCAACCGCAGATCGAAGAAGTTGATCAAGCGGGTGCGCCCCGGCGTGCGCGAGACGCGCGCGAGCGAGTGGCGGCCGGCGAGCGCGTTCAGGCAGCTCGACTTGCCCACGTTGCTGCGCCCACAGAACGCCACCTCCGGCTCGCCGGGCGGCGGATATCCCTTGGGCTCGGTGGCCGAGGTGACGAAGTCGGCGGAGAGGACGTTCACGCCATCGCCGGGGCGCGGCCGGCAGGAGCCTCGGGCCGCGCCGGAGCGGGCGCGCCCAGCTGCTCGCAGAGCGCCGCGAACTCGCCGGCGAACGCTTCGGCGTTGCGGTGCGCCGCGCCGCCGAGCGCAAGCTCGCCGCCTTTGACCCGCGCCCAGACCCGCTTGTGCGAGGTGTAGAAGGCGATGCCGATGCCGAGAAAGAGCAGGAAGCAGCCCGCGTAGACCACCGGCGTGCTCGGGTCGCGCGCGATCTGCAGGCCGGTCGCGAACACCGGCGTCAGCCGATCGAAGACGAAGGCGAAGCGGTCGTCGCGGTTGTCTCGATCGAAGTCGGGCGCCCGCGCGAACACCCAGAAGGAGCTGAGCTTCGCGTCCTTCGCCGGCGCGGCCGCGGCCGCCTCCGTCGCGTGCACAGGCTGGTCCGGATCGCGCGGCAAGCCGGGCGTCTTCTGCTCGGCGCGCACCACCTGCACCGCCGGGCCCAGCCCGGAGAAGTCCTCCTGGTAGTCGACGACCTGGTAGCGAAGCCCCTCCGCCGCCCCGATCGGCTCGCCGGGCGCCACCGCCAGCTCGCGCCGCGCGCCGGTGGCCTTGTCGAGGAGCACCACCTTGGCTCGCATCTGCTCGTCGAGCTGCCGGTAACTCGCCTGGTAGAAGGTGAGTCCCGCGTAGCGCAGCGGGTGGTTGACGGTGATCGTCTGCCGCGAAAGCTCTCGTCCCGCGCTCCCGTCGGGGAGCTTCTCGAACAGGCGCAGGTCGCTTTCGAATGCCTTGGGCTTTCCCGGCTCGAACTCCTTGAGGCGGAAGTCGTCGCACTGCACGAGGAAGGGCAGGCCTCCCTCGCCGGCGAGTTTCTTGCGAAATGCGCTGCCGTCGGGTTTGCGGACGATGAACGCGTCCGCCTGGCCTCCGCCCTGCGGCACCTCTGCTGTGCCCTCGAAGGCGGTGAGCCTGCCGAAAATGCCGCCGCCGAGGATGAGCAGGAGCGAGAGGTGCACCACCCAGACGCCGAAGCGCGAGTAGCGGCCTCTCTCGGCGAAGATGTCCGCGCCGCCGCCCTCCGCGGCGGGCCGCTCCAGCACCTGCGCGGAGTAGCCGCGCGCCCGCAGCGCAGCAGCCACCTCCTCGGGGGTGCGGCCCGCGCCGCTCGAGGCCGCGCGAAGCCGCAGGCCCTTCACCTCGTCGAGCCGCAGCGACGGGTAGCGGACGAGGAACCAGATCCGCGGAAGCCGCTCCAGCGAGCAGGCGATGAGGTTGAGCGCGAGGCTGGTGAGGATGAGCGTGAACCACCAGCTGTGGAACAGGTCGTACAGCTCGAAGGTCCGGTAGGCCCAGAGCACCGCCGGCCGTGCGGCGAACGCCTTCTCGATGTTGGCGAGCGAGTCGTTCTGCGGGTTGACGAACGTGCCCGCGATCATGCCCCCGAAGAGCAGGAGAAGGTTCGCGAGCGTGAGCCGCAGCGAGCAGAAGAACCGCCACACCTGCTCGACCACCAGGTGGGCCTCGTTGGGACCCAGCTCGGGAAGCCGCGCGATCTCCGAGACGGCCGTGTCGGGCGCTGGCAGCACCGCCTCGCTCACGGCGTCCGCGCTCCCTTCGCGGCGGGGCCGGCGAGCCAGGCAGCGAGCTGCGCGCCCGGCTGCCGGTGCGGCGAGCGCAGAACGTGCCCGGGCTTGCGCGCGGCGCGCGCGGCCGACCAGTGGTCGATGCGCGCGAGCGCTGCTTTCAGATCGAAGGGCGTGACCGAGGGGCTCTCGCCGCCGTGGCAGCTCAGGCAGGTAGCCGCGGCATTGGCCCCGCTCAGGTCGGTGAGCCCGAACAGGTGCGAAAGCTCCTTGTCGCGCATCACCACCGCGGGCTGGTAATAGCGGCCGCCGCCGTGGCAGGTCTCGCAGGAGACCGAGGCGACCTGCACCGCGCCTGCGCGGGCTTCGTCGCGCGAGTGGCAGTAGAGGCAGAGCTGGTTCTTGCGCTGCTCGCCTTGGAGCGCATCGGCGGCGCGGGCGTGCGGGCTCTGCGACCAGATCTGGTACGCCTCGAGGTGGCAGACGCGGCAGCTCTCCGCTCCGGTCAGGTCGGAGGCGCGCGCCGCGCATGCAGCCAGAGCGAGCGCAAGGGCGACGAGCGCCGCGGCGAGGGCTGTGGGAGGCTTGGCGAGGCGCACGGGAACTCCGGAAAAGAGGCTGTGTCTACCAGCGACTCGAGGGGCGCGCAACGCGTCTGACCGCCGCGCCGTGTAGAGTGGGGACGTGCGCGTCTATGGGCTCACCGGCAACATCGGCTCCGGCAAGAGCACCGTTGCGCGCCTGTTTGCGGAGGCGGGCGTGCCGGTGATCGACGCCGACCAGCTCGCGCGCGAGGTGGTGCTGCCGGGGTCCGATGCCCACGCGGAGATCGCGCGCCGCTTTCCTGGAGTCGTCGACGCTGCAGGAGTGCTCCATCGCAAGGCGCTGGCCGCGCGCGTCTTCGCGGACGCGGGCGAGCTGGCCGCGCTCAACGCCATCGTGCACCCGCGCATCGCCCGGGAGGCAGCAGCGCGCACCCAGGCGCTCTCCGCCAGGGGCTTCCCGTTCGCAGTCTACGAGGCCGCGCTGATCGTCGAGAACGGCCTGCAGCGCGCCCTCGACGCGCTGATCCCGGTGGCCGCGCCCGAAGAGCTGCGCTTGCGGCGGGTGATGCAGCGCGATGGCTCGAGCGAGGAGCGGCGATGAGCGACCCGCACTACCTGCTCACCGGCTTCCCCAAGCTGCTCGCACGCAGGCTGGCGTTGGCGCTGCTCGTCCGGCCCCAGGGGCGCGTCACCGTGCTCTCGCGCGCGCAGGACGAGGCCGAGGCGTCCGCCTTCGCCGGAACGCTCCCAGAGGCGCAGCGCGCCCGCTTCGAGGTGCTGATCGGCGACGTCGCCGATCTGCATCTCGGCCTCGCCACCGCCGAGTACCGCGCGCTCTCGCAGAGCGCGACCGATCTGATCCACGCCGCCGAGCTGTCCCAGCTCTCCGCGCCGGTGCGCGACCTCGAGCGCGTCAACGTCGAGGGAACGCGCAACCTGCTCGAGTTGGGGAGCGACTGCCGCAAGCTGCGCCGCCTCACCCACGTCTCGACCGTGTTCGTGGCCGGCGACCGCGAGGGCGTCGTCGCCGAGGACGAGCTGGCCGTGGGCCAAGGGTTTCGCAACGAGTACGAGCGCACCCGCTTCGAGGCGGAGCTCCTGGTGCGCCGCGCGATGGGCGAATTGCCTTGCACGGTGCTGCGGCCTTCGATCGGGGTGGGCGACTCGAAGACCGGCGAGATCGACCGCTTCGAGGGGCCCTACAGCATCGCCATCTTGCTCGTGACCAGCCCGGTCTCGGTGCCGGTGCCGTTGCCGGGCAACGGCACAGCGCCGCTCAACGTGGTGCCCATCGACTTCGTCGCGGCGGCGAGCGTCGCCATCCACCACGACCCGCGGGCGGTGGGCCGCACATTCCACCTGGTCGACCCAAACCCCGCAAGCTCGCGCCGCATCTGGGAGCTGGTAGCCCAGCGCGAAGGCCACAAGCTGCCGCAGCTCACCCTGGGCTACCGCTTGGCCGACGCGCTGCTCAGGCTGCCCGGGCTGGAGTGGCTGACGCGCGAGCAGCGCAGCGCCATCGCTTACGTCAACCACCTCACCTTCTTCTCCTCGCGCAATACGCTGGAGCTGCTCGAGGGGACCGGCATCGCCTGCCCGCACATCGAGACCTATCTCGAGCTGCTGATCGACTACGTGAAGGCCGAGTTCCGCCGCCGCAAGAACGCCGAGCCCGCGCCGAAGGCCTAGCAGGATGCTGGTCGGACTAGTACGGGGTGCGGAACTTGCGGAACGCATGCAGCGTCATGCGCAGGAGCGTGGCGCCGTTGGTGAAGCGGGAGATCTTGGTCTCGCCGTAGGTGCGCGCGCGGTAGCGGACCGGCAGCTCGACGATGCGCAAGTTCTGCTTGGCGGCGCCGAAGATCAGGTCGAAGTCGCCGAAGGGGTCGAAGTCGCCGAAGAAGGCCCGCGCCCGCGCGATGCGCTCGTAGTCCTTGCGGAGGAGCACCTTGGTGCCGCAGAGCGTGTCCTTGAGCCGCTGCTCGAGGATGGCCGAGAGCGCCAGCCCGAAGGCCTTGTTGCCGACCATGTTGAGGAAGCGCATCGCCTCCCCTTCCATCGGGTAGACGAGGCGCGAGCCGTTGACGAACTCGCCGCGGCCCTCGGCGATGGCGGCGTAGAACTTGGGCAGGTCCTCGGGCACCACCGTGAGGTCGGCGTCGAGGATGAAGAGCACGTCACCCGTGGCGGCGGCGAAGCCCTTGCGGACTGCATCGCCCTTGCCCCGGCCGTCGCCCTGGTGGAGGAGGCGCACGCCCGGGCGGGTACCCGCGTCGATGTGGCCCTGGATCGCTTCGACGGTGCCGTCGGTCGAGTTGCCGTCGACGAAGATGAGCTCGGTGCCCTTCCCCATCGAGGGCGTGCGCGCGACGATGTCGTCGATGTTCCCGCGCTCGTTCTTGCACGGCACGATCACGCTGCAGGTGTACTCGCGTTCTCGCAGTGGGCCGCCGCCGCCGGCGAGCCGACAGACCAGGATCTGGGTGAGCGCCAGGTGCCGCAGCCCGGGGAGCGGCGCGAGATAGCGGTTGACGAGCGGCGCGAGCAGGGGAATGCCGAGCGGCAGGAGCTGCGCCGTGCCCTTGCGGATCACCTCGAATCCGTTCAGCTCGAGCAAGTTGACCAGGTCGGCCAGCCCCAGCCAGTTTTGCAACGGCACGGGCATCTTCAGCCCCAGCTTCTGCCCCAGGCCGAGAACGCCTTCCCAGAGGAAGTTGTAGGAGGTGATCACGACCCGGGTGCCCGGATGGCAGACCCTTCGGAGCGCGCGCAGGGCGGCCCAGACGTCGGCGAGCGCGCCCAGGACCTCGGAGAGGATCACGTAGTCGAACGTGCGTCCCGACAGCTCGGGCGCCTCCAGCGTCTCGGCGTCAGCCACCGCGAAGGCAAGCTCCGGGTGCCTCGCGCGCGCGAGATCGACGAGCCGCGGCGAAAGATCGACCCCCAATCCGGCCGATGGCTTGCACGCGGCCAACAGGTCGCCAAGGCCGCAGCCGACCTCCAGCACCGAGGCCCCCTCGGGCACGACGAAACGCACCAGGCGCTCGATGTTGCGGTAGTAGGCGCGGTTCTTCCGTTGCCAGCGGGCCCGCTCGCCAGCCAGCGCGTCGTAGCTCGCGATTCGGAGATCGCGGGCGTTTTGTTCCCGGAGTCGGAAGTCGCTCGGGGCCGTCGAGAGCATGCCCCAAGAATGCCACAGATCGGCGACGGGTCCGGTCTATAGTCGCGCGGTGAGCCGCGAGAGTGCCCCCCTTGCGCGACGCAGCCTCGCCGCCAGCGCGCTCTTCCTCCTCGCCGCCTGGGCCGCCTTCCTCTGGCCGATCCTCGGGCAGGGGGGCGTGCCCATCTATCGCGACATCCTTCACACCACCTTCCCGTTCGGCAGCTACATCGGGGCGCGGCTTCGCGCGGGAGAGCTGCCGCAGTGGTTTCCCTTCGAAGGTTTGGGGGAGCCGTTCATCGGCCAGCTCAACGAGAGCGCCTTCCATCCCACGAGCTGGCTCTACGCGGTGCTCTCGCCGATCGCGGCGCTGCGCTGGCAGCTCGTGCTCGGGTACGCGGCCGCGGCCCTGGGGCAGCTCCTGTATGCGCGCAGGCTGGGGCTGGGCGCGGCGGCGGCGCTGCTCTCGGCCGTGGTGTTCGCGTTCTCGGGCTACGCCGTCTCGCTCAGCAACCTGGTGCCCTACCTGTGGGGCATGGCCACCCTGCCCTGGATCGGGCTCTGCGCGGCGGGGATCGCCCGCGGCGAAGCCCCCTGGCGGTGGGTCGGCGCGCTCGCGGCGCTCTGGGCCACGGTGGTGGTCGCCGGCGACAGCCACTCCCCACTGTTCGCCGGCATCGTCGTGCTCTTCACGTTCGCGGTGCTGGGCGGCGCGCGCCGGCTGCCGCTCGCCGTCGTCGCCGGCCTGCTCGCGCTCGGGGTGGCGGGCGCGGAGTTGCTCCCGGCCATCGACGTGGTGGCGCAGGGGCCGCGCACGGCCTGGAACCGCGTCGCGGCCCTCAGCGGGACCTGGGCGCTGCACCCGTATCGGCTGCCCGAGCTGCTGGTTCCCGGCTGGATGCCGGGCCACATCGGCAACCGGTTTGGCTTCGCGCGGTACCGCGAGGGAACGCTCTGGGCGCTCTCGATCTATCTGGGCGTGCCGGCGGCAGCGCTGGCGCTGACCGGGATCTTCTCGCGCACGCGCCGCGGCCTGGCCGCGGGCCTCCTCGCGCTCGCCGCTCTCTGGCTGGCGCTCGGCGTCCACGGCGGGCTCGAGCCCCTGGTGCGGCGCGCACTCCCGATGTTCAACCTCCTGCGCTACCCGGAGAAGCACCTCGCGCTCTGGACTTTCGCCGCCTCTCTGGCGGCGGGCGCCGGCCTCGATCGCGCGCGAGAGAAGCCCGGGCTGCGGCTTTCCGCGGCGCTAGGGGCCGCGGCGCTCGCCGCGGCGGCCGCGGCCTTGCTCCTACCCGCGGGCCTACCTTTGCGGATCTGGCCGCAGCTCGCGGCGGTCCCCGACTGGGTCGCCGAGCTGCAGGCGGCTTGGCGCGCGGGGCTGTTCGCGGCGGCGCTGTGGCTCGGGGTTGTGGCGGCGCTGCTGCTCCTCTCCCGCCGCCAGCCGCGGGCGATCTGGCTGCTTCCCGCGGCGCTATTCGCTGAGCTCTGGAGCGCAAACGCGACGACCATCGCCATCGCCTCGCCAGAGATGCTTACCGAGCTGCCGCGCTTCTGTGCGCGCGCGCTGCGCCAAGGAGCCGGGCCTTCCGGCGTCCGCGCGCTCACCGCGGTGACGCGGTTTCCGCAGAACGACTCGGTCGAGTCGACGGTGCACTGGGCAGCGCGGCAGCGGAACCTGCTCGCGCCAGCCGAGAGCTCCCTCTGTGGAATCGGCAGCCTGAGCACGTCCCCCAACCTGTCGAACGAACCGCGTGCGGTGCGGCAGATGGTCGGCACCGAGAACCTGGCACAGAACCCGCGGCCGGCGATCTTCGGCTTCGGGCTCGTGATCCGCTCGGAACATCCGGAGGACGCCGCGCCGGGTGAGCTCATTCTCGACGGCGTCGCCGAGCAGGGTTCCGCCTACGCCCTGGTGCGGCGGCCCGCAGCTGCTCGCGCGTACGCGGCGGTGCCCCGCTGGGTGGCCGACGAGGAGGCCGCCGGCGCCGAGCTGCGGCGCGGACTCGCGCTGGTGGACTCGCCGGTACTCACCGGCGAGCGCCCGGCTTCCTGGGCGGCGGAGGAAGGGGCCGCGGGCCCCGCAGGCGCGGTCCGCATCGTCGAGTATGCGCCGGAGCGGGTGGTGCTGCAGGCGCGGATGGAGCGCGCCGGGGCCGTGGTCCTGAACGATCTGTACGCCCCAGGCTGGACCGCCACGCTGGACGGCGCCTCGGCGCGCCTCTACCCGGCCAACCAGCTCGCGCGCGGAGTGCTGGTCCCCCGCGGAGAGCACCGCATCGAGATGCGCTACCAACTCCCGCGGCTACGCGAAGGTCTCTTCGTCTCGGCCTCTTCGCTCGCCGCCTGCCTGGGACTCGCCCTCTTCGCGCGCGGCAGGCGTTCCGCGGCCTCGCGCGATCGGGCCGCTGAGGCGGAGCACGCGCTGCAGCGCGAATACTGGGCGGAGGCCGACCGCGGCCACTTCCGCTGGCAGACGGAGAACGAGTACATCGCGGCCACCGAGAGCGCCCTGCTCGACCGCGTCCGGGCCGCCAAAGGCGAACGAATCCTGGAAGTCGGCTGCGGCGAGGGCGCGAACCTCCGCAACCTGCGCCAGCGGCTCGACGGCGCGCGGGTCTTCGCGGTGGACTTCTCACCGCCCAAGGTCCTCTTCGCGAGCCAAGGCGGGGCGCGCGGCGCGTGCGCGGACGCGGCCTCGCTGCCCTTTCCGGATCGAGCGTTCGATGCGGTCCTGATCCGCGACCTGCTCCACCACGTTCCCGACCGCGCCGGCGTGCTCCGCGAGGCGGCGCGCGTGCTCAGGCTCGGCGGCCGGCTCACGTTGATCGAGCCGAACGGGAAGAATCCGATCGTCGCGGCGATGGCCCTGGGCATCCGCGCCGAGCGGGGCATGCTCGCCTCCAGCGCCGCGCGCGCGCTGGAGGAGGCGCAGCAGGCAGGCCTGGTCGAGCTCTCGGTCGAGCCGCGCCAGCCGCTGCCGCTTTCGCGAGTCTTCCTGCACTACCGGTTGGGCGCGCCATCGCTCGCACGCTTCGCTGGCGTGCGCGCCCTGCTCCGCGCGATGGAGAGAGCTGCGGCGATCCTGCCCCGCTCGCTCTGGAGCTATTTTGTGCTGAGCGGCTCGCGCCGCTGAGTGAACCGATCTCCCTGGAGCGGCGCTCGAGTACGTGCTGGTCCGGGCGCGCAAACCGGCGTGAAGCGGGTCAGGCCCGTTTACGCGGGCGGGCCAGCGCCGCGAGAAAGCGCGCCTCCTCCTGCGCGAGATCGGCTGCGAAGAGCCGGTCCATGGTCCGGGCGAGCGCCGGCCGCTGGCCGTTCCCGCGCGACAGCGCCGCTGCGAACTCGCCGGCGGTCTGGAAGCGTTCGGCCGGATCGGACTGGAGCGCGCGGGCGACGACCGCCGCCGCGCTGTCGGGCAGCGCGGCGATGCGCTGGAGCTGCGCCTCGGCCGGCCCCTGCGCGGCCTGAAGGAGCAGCGCGTAGCCGTCCTCCGCGTCGTACAGCGCCTTGCCCGCGAGCGCGTAGAAGAGCACCAGCCCGAGGGCGAACAGATCGCTGCGCGCATCCACCGCCTCGGCGCGCGCCTGCTCCGGCGACATGAAGCGCACGTTGCCTTGGACGATGCCGTCGGACGACCGGCCCGCGCTGCTCGGCCGGGCGATGCCGAAGTCGAACAGCTTCACCTCGCCGCGCGCCGATACCAGGATGTTGTTGGGCGAGACGTCGCGGTGCACGAGGCCCAGGGGCGCGCCGCGGTCGTCGAGCCGGCCGTGCGCGTACTCCAGCGCGAGCAGCGCCTGCTGCGCCACGTAGAAGGCCTGCAGCGTGGGGAGGGGCGTCTGGTCCTTCTCCAACGAGCGGCGCACGATGCGGCCCAGGTCGCGGCCGATGACGTACTCCTGCGCGAGGAAGTACTCGTCGCCGACTTTGCCGAACTCGAAGACGGGCACCACGTTGGCGTGCACGAGGACGGAGGCCAGCCGGGCTTCGCTGACGAACGAGGAGACCGCCTCGGGCTTGCGGGCCACCTCGCGCCGCACCGCGTCGTCGCAGATCTCCAACGGGGCTGCACCTTCCGCGCTCTCGGCACCGGCCGCCTCCTTCGCGCGCGCAGCGCGGCGGCCCAAGAGCAGCGCGGCCGCGGCGACGAGCAGCGTCCCGCTCCAGGCGATGGCGGTGCCGATGCGCGCGTCGACCTGCAGAGCGGAGGCGGCGCCTTCGTCGAGGGCCGCGTAGGTCCAGAGCACCAGGCCGGGGGCGAAGCGCTGGGCCGAGGCGCGCCAGCTCCCGTCGCCGGCCGTGAAGCTGCCCGCGCGCTCCTCACCCACCGCGGAGGCGAGCGCCGCCTGCTCCTGGCCGGCGGCGAGCAGGACCTTGCGGCCGTCGCTGATCAAGACCGCGCCGCCGAGCTTGTCCGCCAGCGCGTCGAGGAGCGGCTGCTCGAACGCGCGCGCGAGCAGCAGCACCGGCGCGGCCGGGAAAGCCGGGCCGGCCCCCGCGGCGGGCTGTCCCAGCTCGGCCGCGGCCGCCGGGCGGGGCGATTGGATCGCCGCCGCCGCGGCCAGAAAAGGCCGCTGCTCGGGCCCGGCCCGCACCATCCGCGCCCCGGCGCGGGCCGCGCGGGCCTTGTGGAGCAACTCGCCGACGCGAAGCTCGTTTTCGGGCAGCCCGTACGCCGCATCGAGGTGTTCGCCTGCCAGCGCCCTGAGTTGCTCGTCGATCCACTCCCGAGCAGCGGAGCTGCGCGCCTCGCTCAGGGCGAGCAGTGCGCTTCGCCGCGCGCGGTCGTGAGCGTCGCTCACCGAGCCGGCCAGCGCGGCGCCCAGCCCGAGCGCGAGGACCGCGAAGACAATGCCCAGTCTGCGGAGCCGCGGTCCGGTCAATCTGCCGTCCTTCCCGCGCGCGGGGTGGCGGAGGAGGCAGGATTCGAACCTGCGAGCCCTTGCGGGCCAGCGGTTTTCAAGACCGCCGCCTTCAGCCGCTCGGCCACTCCTCCGTACTCGTACTTCCGGCAGCTTAGCTGCTTCGGCCCGCCCGGTCGATGGCGGTCGTAGCACCGGCCCGCGAAAAGTACGGGCGCTGCGCTACTCGCGCCTGCTGCGGCGGTCCGCGCGCTGTCTGGACTTCGGCGCGGGACTCGGGCTGCTCGTCCGGCTCCTGCGCGATCAGGGCATCGACGCGTGGGGCCTCGACAAGTTCCGGCGGATGGCGGCCTGTGAGTCATCGCGGCGGCACGGGCGATCGGGCAGTGCAACTTCCGCTATGCGGCCGCCGACTCTCAAATGATCGAGGCGGCAAACCTCCGCAAGCTCGATCGCATCGCCGCCGGGCGCGGGTAGCGCGTCCGGATCGGATCGACGCACCGGGTTCCGCCCTGGACCACTGGCCGCCGTCGGCAGCCCCTTGGTCGAGAATCCGCCCACGCCCTCGAGGCACAGTCGCATGCGACCCGCCCGGCCGTGCTCAACTCGGCCGAGGCGCTGCGCGACGCGTCCTCTCCTTCCAGAAGGCGGTGGTCGAGCAGGCGGCGAGGCGCTCGAGCAGCTCCAGGGCGTCTTCGGCGCGCGCGCGCAACTCGACGCCGAGGCGCAGAATACGTCGTCGAACGACCTCAAAGGGAGTGAGCGATGACCGCCGAAGAGATGAGGCTCGCCGAAGCGCGCGAGCGCAAGAAGCACTGGAAGCGCTGGGGGCCGTACCTGAGCGAGCGCGCCTGGGGCACGGTCCGCGAGGACTACAGCGTGCACGGCACAGCCTGGGACTACCTTCCGCACGACCACGCCCGCTCGCACGCCTACCGGTGGAACGAGGACGGCATCGCCGGCATCTCCGACCGCCACCAGATCCTCTGCTTCGCCGTGGCGATGTGGAACCAGCGCGACCCGATCTTGAAAGAGCGCCTCTTCGGGCTCACCGGGCAGGAGGGGAACCACGGCGAGGACGTGAAGGAGCTCTATTACTACCTCGACTCCACGCCCACGCATTCGTACATGAAGTACCTGTACAAGTATCCCCAGGCGGAGTTCCCCTACGCCCTGCTGGTCGAGGAGAACCGCAGGCGCGGCCGCGCCGGGCGCGAGTACGAGCTGCTCGACACCGGCGTGTTCGAGGGCGATCGGTATTTCGACGTGTTCGTCGAGTACGCGAAGGCGGACGTCGACGACATCTGCATCCGCATCGTGGTCGTGAACCACGCGCCCGAGGCCGCCGGGCTCGACCTGCTTCCCACCGTCTGGTTCCGGAACACCTGGAGCTGGAACGGGGACACCCGCGGCCCGTCGGCCCGGGCGATCGGAGCGGGCAGCGTCCAGCTCGATCACCCAGTCGAAGGGCGGCGCTTCCTGCACGCGGGAGGAACGCCCGAGCTGCTCTTCACCGACAACGACACCAACGTGGCGCGGCTGTTCGGCGGAAAGAACGGCGGCTACGTCAAGGACGACATAGACGAGTACGTCGTTCAGCGGCGGGCGGCGGCGGTCAACCCGGATCGAATCGGGACAAAATGCTCGGCGCGATACTTGCTGACCGTCGGCGCGGGCGGGAGCGCAGTAGTCCGTCTGCGTCTGACTCGCGGCCCCACCTCCCGCGGCGACTCCGTCGACGCGGTCCTGGGCGCGCGCAAGCGAGAAGCCGACGAGTTCTACGCCACCATCGTCCCCGAGCGGCTCTCGGAAGACGGTCGCAACGTCATGCGGCAAGCGCTCGCGGGGATGCTCTGGTCGAAGCAGTTCTACCACTACGTGGTGCGCGACTGGCTGACCGGCGACGAGCGCCAGCCGCCGCCGCCTCCGCAGCGCCGGGGAGGGCGCAACAGCGACTGGTTGCACCTGTACAATGCCGACGTTCTCTCCATGCCCGACAAGTGGGAGTACCCCTGGTATGCTTCGTGGGACCTCGCCTTCCATTGCATCCCGCTCGCCATCGTCGATTCGGACTTCGCGAAGGAGCAGCTCACGCTGCTCCTGCGCGAGTGGTACATGCACCCGAACGGCCAGATCCCCGCGTACGAGTGGGGCTTCGGCGACGTCAACCCGCCTGTGCTGGCCTGGGCGGCGTGGCGCGTCTACAAGATCGAGAAGAAGCGGCGCGGCAAGGGAGACAGCCATTTTCTCAAGCGCGTCTTCCACAAGCTGATGCTCAACTTCACCTGGTGGGTGAACCGCAAGGACGCGGAAAGCCGCAACATCTTCCAGGGGGGGTTCCTCGGCCTCGACAACATCGGCGTCTTCGACCGCAGCGCCCCGCTGCCCGGCGGCGGCCACCTCGAACAGTCGGACGGCACCAGCTGGATGGCGATGTACTGCCTCAACATGCTGTCCATCGCGCTGGAATTGGCGCGCGAGGACGACAGCTACGAGGACGTGGCGAGCAAGTTCTGGGAGCACTTCGTCCACATCGCCTCGGCGATGAACACGCTCGGGATGTGGGACGAGGAGGACGGCTTCTACTACGACTTGCTCCACCATCCGGGGCAGGACGAGATGTGCCTGAAGATCCGCTCGATGGTCGGGCTCATCCCGATCTTCGCCGTCGAATCGTTCCCGCCCGAGCTGCTCGCGCGCTTCCCCGACTTCCTCCGACGCCTGGAATGGTTCATCGACCACCGCCCGGACATCGCGGCGGGTGTCGCGTGCATGCGGACGCCGGGGGTCGAGGGGCGGCGGTTCTTCTCGATCGTGGATCCGCAGAAGCTCCGCCGCATCCTCCAGCGGCTGCTCGACGAGTCCGAGTTCCTCTCGCCGCACGGCATCCGCGCGCTCTCCCGCGCGCACCGCGATGACCCGTACATGTTGCATGTCGACGGCATGACGTATGCGGTGAAGTACGAGCCGGCCGAATCGTCGAGCGCGGTGTTCGGCGGGAATTCCAACTGGCGAGGCCCGATCTGGTTCCCCGTCAATTACCTGCTCATCGAGTCGCTGCAGAAATTCCACCGCTACCTGGGCGACTCGTTCACCGTGGAGTTCCCCACCGGCTCGGGGAAGCAGATCACGCTCGCCCAGGTCGCCGCAGAGCTGTCGCGGCGGCTGTCCGCGACCTTCCTGCGCGACAGCGCCGGCCGCAGGCCCGCCTTCGGCCGTTCGCGAAAGATGCAAGAAGACCCCCACTTCCGCGATTACCTCCTGTTCCACGAGTACTTCGACGGGGACGACGGCTCGGGAGTCGGGGCTAGCCACCAGACGGGCTGGACCGGACTGGTCGCGAAGCTCCTCCAGCAAAACGGAGAATGACACGAGAAGCAGGTCTTCCCAGTGCAGGGCGAGCAGCCGGTGGTGAGGGGATCCGCCGCGCGCTGGCCCGGCTTCTGCGAGCGGTCGAAGACGCGCTCGCCTTTCATGTCGATGCCGCGGGGCTGCCGGCGCATGGTGCGGCGGATGTGATGCTCGCCGTCGTCGAGGACGGTCTGGTCAGCAAGGTCGTGGGCGGCGAGAACAACGGCCGGACGCTGGAGCACGCCGCGGTGGTGCGGAAGCTCATGCGCATCGGAGAAACCGCGGACGTCGCCTGGCAGGGAGCCGAACAAAGACCGCGGCGAGACGGAGGCATGCGAAGAAGTGCTCGACTGACTGCCCGAGCGCGACTTCTTCCATGATGGCGGTTCGGCCATCGCCCCGCGGATCATTGCTTGACAGCAAGTATCTTGATGTTAAGATACATGCCCAGAATGAAGAGTGCCGCGACGCGAGAGAAGGCCGCCGACGTTTCGGGTACGCGTCTGTGGCTCGTGCTGATGAAGGCGCACCGGGCGCTCGCGCGCCTGGCGACTCAGAGCATCGAGTCGTTCGAGGTGGGCCTGTCCGACTTCGGGGTCATGGAGCTGCTTCTTCACAAGGGACCACAGCCGGTCAATGAGATCGGCCGCCGCATCGCGCTCACCAGTGGGGCGATCACCACCGCGGTGGATCGACTCGAGGCCCGAGGCCTGGTGACGCGCGAGGCCCACCAGAGCGATCGGAGGGCCCGCATCGTTCGGCTGACGACGCGGGGAGAAGAGCAGGCAATCAAGGTATTCGCCGGTCACAAGACGGCGATGGATTTAGCGGCGAGTGGGCTCTCGAAGACCGAGCGCGCAACGCTGATTCAGCTGCTCAAGAAGCTCGGCATTTCCGCCGGGGATTCAGCAGCACCACAGCAGTTGGAGGTAAGTCATGTTGGCACGTCAGATTCGGCAACCCGTCCGTGACATCATCTACCGCACGAGCGGACGGACGCACGGGCCCATCACCCGGCTGATGAGCCCTTCCGACCTCGGCGAGATCCTCAAGCCCTTCGTGTTTCTGGACCTCGCTGGCTTCGACGGCCGCTTCGCGCCCACGCCGATGGGGTTCGGTTGGCACCCACATTCGGGCATCGCCACGGTGACCGTGATGCTCGAAGGAGCCGTTCGCTACGCAGAGACGACCGGCAAGGAAGGTGTCCTGCCACCGGGAGGCGTCGAGTGGATGCGAGCCGGAAACGGCGTGTGGCATACCGGCGCTCCCGAGGAGGGGCGCGTGAAGGTCTTCCAGCTCTGGGTCGCCCTGCCGCCCGAGTTGGAGAACGCGGCCAACGCCAGTCACTATGTGATGCCCAAGGACGTCCCCGTCGAGGGTCCCGTGCGGGTGATCCTCGGTGAGTATGGCGATGCGAAGAGCCCGATCGCGGCGCCACCGATGAGTTACCTCGCGGTGAGCTTGAAGGCCGGCGAGCGTTGGACGTACCACCCTCCGAAAGGACACACGGTGGCGTGGGTCGCCGTGCACGAGGGGGTGCTTCGGACCTCTTCGCCGATTCCCAGCGGGGAGATCGCAATCTTCGAGCCCTCGGAGGAGTCGATCGACTTCATCGCCGAGGGCAACACGGGGTTCGTGCTCGGTTCTGCGGCGAAGCATCCGCATGACCTCGTCCTCGGAAGCTACTCGGTGCACACCAGCGCCGAGGCGCTGCGCCAGGGGGAGGCGGAGATTCGTCGCATCGGTCAGGGGCTCCGCGCCGATGGAACACTGAGGCGCTGACCCCTGCTCGGCCGCGTCCTCTGCGTCCGACGACACGCCCGACCCGCCGCTGCGGTCAATGTTCGACTTGCCCCTGCTGGCGAGCGAGCAGCCTCCAGCGGCCGGCCTCGCGGATCCAGGTATCGGTCACGCGCAGAACCGGACCGCCGCGCAGGTCTGCCGTCAGCGTGACGGCGGCGGAGTCGCCGTGGGCGTGGACCTGCACGTCGCGAAGAGGAAAAGTCGTCCATCAACAGCGCATCCAGCGCCCGGGCGTCGCGCCGCTGCAGCGCTGCGAACAGCCCCTGCTCGGGCGGGCCGCCCTGCACCGAGAGCGCTTCGGGGCCGATGGCGTCGGCGACCAGGTGGAACTGCCCCGGCGCGCTCAGCACCAGCACCACCACCGTCACGGGGCCGGCGGGAAGATCGCGCGCGTCGATGTTGTCGCCGCACGTGCCACGCGCGACGATCTCGCCGCCGCGGCGGACCTCGACGCGGGCGTACGCTCCCTCGCCAGTGATGCCGCAGTTCACTCGCAGCGCGCCGGCGGGCGCGTCGATGCGCAGCGCGAGCCGCTCGTCGGCGGCGAGATACGCCTCGAAGGTCTTCGCTAGCGGCCAGTCCCGGGAAGCAGGGGGTGGAATCGGCCCCGGCTGCGCGCAGGCGGCCGCGATCAGCAGGGCGGCGTACCTCACCCCGCCCGCGCCCCGGGCCCGCGCTGCACCGCCAGCTGGCCACAGGCCGCGGCGGCCGCTGGTGGTCACCGTAACGGCTCGCCCCATGCCCATGCACACGAGGTTGGTCAGCGGCCGCTCTGATGCAATCCCCATCGCGCGCAAGGCTATCGAGCGTGCCCCGCGACCTTTCGAAGCACCTTCCATGCTTGCAAGTATCGGTCGAGCCGCTCGCGGGCCCGTTCGTCCACGACGTCGAGCCGCCGGATGTCCATGTTGTGGTCCTCGCGTCGTGAAAGCGCGACGACGGCCTCGACCTCCTTGGCCGGGTATCCAAGTGCCAGGAGTTCATCGGGCGTCACATGGCAGGGTGAAGCACGTAGGGGGCACCGCCCTTGTCGGGTTTGTGTCCGGCGTACTTCTGAACGGCGAAGGCGATGGCGAGCCCCCCGGTGCGTCCCGGTCCAATCTCGAGCGCACTCGTCCCGGGGCGGGCCGCAGCGCGTCATCGACCTGATGTGGCGCTAATATTGGTCCATGGATTCAGGAATAGGAGTGCAGCACAACCTCGGCCCAGTCCGGGTTGTCGAACGATAACGCCATCGCCGCCAACTCCTCGTCGGAAATGCGCCAGCCGGCGGCGGAACCTACCTGGCGACGGCGAAGCCGGAGTCGGCGACGGCCTTCTCCAGGTCGGCATGCTTCGCTTTGGCATCGTCGTATTTGACGATCACCACGCCCTTTTCGCGGTCCGCCGTCGCTGTTTCGACGCCGTTCAACGCCTTCAGCTTCGCCGCGGTCTTGGGCGGGCACTTGTCGCACTTCCAGCCGCTCACCTTGATGGTCTCCGTCTTCGTTGCGGCCAGCGCCGCGGTGCTCGCGCAGAGCACGATTGCCAACCCGAACAGAGCGCTCTTCATGGCTTCCTCCTTCACAGCGAATGCCGGACCGCAGCTTGTCGTCCTGTGCGACAATTCTGTCAACCTCGCGCCCCCTGGATGAGCGCCTCCAGCGCCGAGCGGTCGGCCGCCACCAGCTCCATGATCCGGGCCTGGTCCACGTCGGCGACGATGATCTCGCCGACCTCTTGGTTGACCGAGTTGAAGATGCCGCGCACCTTCATCCGCTCCGCTTGATGCTGGTTGTCGTCGGTGGGGGTCACGTAGTGCACCGAGTGCACCTTGTAGCGGTGGAAGAGGAAGACCTGCGCCAGCGTCATCAGGCGCTTCTTGCGCAGCCCCAGATCGAAGGTGTTCTGGTCGCGCACCGAGAGGATGCTGCGACCGCGACGGTCGTGGATGTTGCCGAAGACCACGTTGGCCTTTTTCTCGCCGCCCACCGAGAGCACGGCCAGCTCCAAGAGATCCGAGCCGGCGGTGTGCGGTTTGAGAGACACCTTGAGCTTGCCCGGCAGGTCGTGGTGCTTGCGCCAGAGATCGAGCCACTCCTCGAGCAGCTTGGGCGGCACCTCGGTCTGCACCAGATGCTGGTGCTGGGTCGAGCCCTGCCCCATCGCCTTGGTGGTCGAGGTGCGTCCGGAGATCGACATCAGCCCGGCGTCGGCCCGCGGCCCGCCCACCAGCGTCTGCGGCGTCCGGTAACCCGACTCGAGCAGGCGGAACTTTCGCTGCAGCTTCGCCAGCGCCAGCATGCCCTCCTGGCGGAGCGCAGCTGCAAACTCCTCGCTGGCCAGGCCGTCGATCTGGTGGCCGCCGTAGGTGATGAAGTTGAAGACGAATCCCATCCTCCCCAGCTCCTCGGGGAAGCGCCGCATCTGGTCGTCGTCCATCCCGGTGGTATCCCAGTTGAACGAGGGCGAGAGGTTGTAGGCGAGCATCTTGTCGGGGAACACGGCGTGGATCGCGTCGGCGAACTTCTTCGCGTCAGGCAGGTCCGCCGTCTTGGTCTCCATCCAGAGCAGATCGGCGAAGGGCGCGGCGGCCAGCGACTTGGCGATCGCGTAGTCGATGCCGCCGCGGACTTGGTAGTAGCCGTCCGGAGTCTTGGCGTGCTCGCAGTCCCAGGTGAGGTTGAGGTCCATCGACCTGGCCTTCGCCCGCGCCTTGTAGAATGGGGCGCGCGAGGCGAAGGCCAGCCACTGCTCCTTGGTCATCGGGAGCTGCTCGCCCTCGCCGGCGCGGAAGGCGATCGCCGCGGCCACCGCCTCGGCGTAGGTCATGATGCCGGCCTCCGCCTGCCAGAGGTCGACGAACTTGTCGAAGACCTTGTCGAGCGCGGCGTCGACGCCGGCCACGGACCCCTTCTTGTAGTCGGCGGCAGTGGCGGCGATCGACTTGTCCAGCCCAGCCTTGGCCAGCCAGGCGTCGGCGGTGGCGTACTCCTCGTCGCAGAGCGCGTAGAGCTCGTGCCCGCTCAGCTCCTCTATGCCGGCCTTCTGGAACTGCCGGAGGATGGCCAGGAAGGCGGCCCTGAAGGTGGGCAGGGCGAGGTTGGTCGCCCCGAGGATGAATGGCTGGTCGCGATCGTCGCTGCGCCCGTCGAGCAGCGTCGCAGACTCGGCGTCGGTGCGGGCGACGATCAGGCCCGGCACGCCCATGATGTCGAGCTGGAAGCGGGCCGCGGAGAGGCGCTTGATCTGCTCGTCCTCGGAGACCAGCACCTTGCCGCCCTGGTGGCCGCATTTCTTCACGCCGGGCTTCTGGTCCTCGATGTGGTAGCCCGGCACGCCCGCTTCGACGAAGCGCCGGATCAGGTTGCGAACGTGGGCGTCGCCACCGTGGCCGGTGTCGGCATCGGCGATGATGAAGGGCCGGAAGTCGACCTCTGGCGTGGCCCGGCGCTGCCCCTCGCTCATCCGCGCGCGGGAGTGGAACTGGTTCTTGTCCGCGGTGAGCAGGGCGCGAACGA
>WNFI01280329.1_pt1 | contig 22230 bp, 17 predicted proteins | sample 5400471 | NCBI WGS metagenome assembly WNFI01 (sample SAMN13153348, study PRJNA577476) | soil metagenome | isolation source: 100 cm saprolite on Douglas fir-dominated hillslope | place: USA:California | collected 2013-09-17
CAGGTATGGGTCAACCTCGACAGCGGCGTTTATCATAAGGGCGGACGCTGGTATGGCAAAACCAAAAACGGAAAGTATATGAGCGAAGCCGACGCCATCAAGGCCGGCTACAAAGAAGACAAAAACGAAGCCAAGAAGAAATAACTGAAAAGGAGAATTCATAACTATGCGTAAAAATCTCATTTCACGGATACTCGTTTTCGCAGTGATGTTCGGCGTTCTGAGCGGCATGGGCATGGCCCAGACCGCTCCTAAGAAAGCAAAAAAGGGCGCAGCCCCGGCCGCAGCGGCAGCCGCGGCCGACACCAAACTGGTCGATATCAACAGCGCAAGCAAGGCCGACCTCGACGCCCTGCCGGGCATCGGCGCGGTCTACTCACAGAAGATCATTGACGGCCGTCCCTACAAGGTGAAGACCGACCTGACCCGCAAGAAGATCATCCCCGCCGCCACCTACGCAAAGATCAAGAACCTGATCATCGCGAAGCAGCCCGAGGGAAGCGACACGTCGAAGAAAAAGAAGAAATAAGCGTCACGGGAATTTGGTAATTGGGTAATTGGCAAACGGGGAATTGAAAACCTGCGGGATTTCAGTTTCCCGATTACCCGCCCCAAAACGCATTCGGGTTTATCCGCATTGCAAGTACCAAATACCGACTACCGAATACCGATCTCCACAGCCTTTCAATTACCAAATTTCAAATTACCCGATTACCAATCTGGTTATCAGCTCGCACCACCGAAAGGAATGGCTCCATGGGATTTCTCGACGACATCATCGGCAAAGTCACCGGCGGCGGAACGTCAGGCAGTCTTTCGGCGCTCGCGCCCGCTGTGCTCGACATGCTTGAGAACCATCGCGGAGGTCTTGGTGGTCTGGTGAACAGCTTTCAAAGCCAGGGACTGGGCCACATAATTTCGTCATGGATCGGCACCGGACAAAACCTGCCGATCTCCGCCGACCAGCTTCAAAATGTTCTCGGCAGCGACACCCTGCACCACCTCGCCACGCGCTCCGGAATCCCGCCCGACCAGATCGGCGACTCCCTGAGCGAACTGCTGCCGCACATGGTCGACAGCATGACGCCGGATGGCAGGATTCCGAACAGCCAGTAAGATTTGGTAATTGAGTAATTTGGTAATTGAGTAATTGAAAACCGGTCATGCGCGTTTTCGATTTCCCGATGCTCATGGTTTGTTCGACCAACCTCCTCGAAATACCAATACCAATCACCAAACACAAGTTCCAAATGAATCGCCGTTTCCGCGACGCCGTCGATTCAACAGCCTTTCAATTACCAGATTTCAAATTACCCGATTACCAAATCTCTCTTTCCTTGTCGTCCGATTTATAATGTTCATCTAATGACAACCAAGCCACCCGTCCCGCCTGCGCCGGACCCTGAAGAAGTTTCCGAATGGATTGAGGCGTTCAACGAGATCATCCGCCAGGAAGGCGCCGCCCACGGCGCGCAGTTGCTTGACGCGTTGTCGCGCCATGCCCGCGAGACCGGTGTCAGCGTTTCCATGCAGTTGAACACGCCTTATATCAACACCATTCCTCCCGAAAATGACGCGCCGTATCCCGGGGACCGCGCGATCGAGCGCCGTCTGGAGAGCATGATTCGCTGGAATGCCATGGCCATGGTGCATCGCCAGAACAAAAAAGATGCCGGCATCGGCGGACACATCTCCACCTACTCGTCGCTGGCCACGCTGGTGGAAGTTGGTTTCAATCATTTCTTCCGGGCTTCCTACGGCGACCAGCCCGGCGACTTCGTCTACTTCCAGGGACACGCCTCGCCCGGCGTCTACGCCCGCGCATTTCTCGAAGGCCGCATCACCGAACAGCAGATCGCCAATTTCCGCCACGAACTGCGGGGCGAACCCGGTCTCTCGTCCTATCCGCATCCGTGGCTGATGCCCGAGTTCTGGAGTTTCCCCACGGTCTCCATGGGGCTCGGCCCGATCAATTCGATCTACCAGGCGCGCTTCATGCGCTATCTGGAAAACCGCGGGCTCATTCAGAAGACTGCGCGCAAGGTCTGGGCCTTCATCGGCGACGGCGAATCCGACGAGCCTGAAACCATGGGCTCGATCACGCTGGCCTCGCGGGAGAAACTCGACAACCTGATCTTCGTGGTGAACTGCAACCTGCAGCGGCTCGATGGTCCGGTGCGCGGTAACGGCAAGATCATTAACGAGCTCGAAGCCGCCTACCGCGGCGCGGGCTGGAATGTGATCAAGGTCATCTGGGGCTGCGACTGGGACGATCTGCTGGCCCGCGACACCTCGGGCAAGCTGCGCCAGCGCATGGAAGAATGCGTGGACGGCGAGTATCAGGCCTTCAAGGCCAAAGACGGCGCTTTCATTCGCGAAAAGTTTTTCGGAAAGTATCCTGAATCGCTGGCGCTGGTCTCGCACCTCACCGATGAGCAGGTTTTCAAACTGCATCGCGGCGGACACGACGCACAGAAGGTCTACACCGCCTACAAACACGCGGTCGAGCACACCGGCGGCCCCACCGTCATTCTCGCCAAAACCGTCAAGGGTTTCGGACTGGGCTCGGCCCAGGCCCGCAACGCAACGCACCAGGAGAAGAAGCTGAGCGACGAATCGCTGGCCATCTTCGTTGCCAACGTTCAGATTCCCATTCCCGAGAAGGAAGCCCGGGACGGCTCGCCCTATCTGCCGCCCGCCGACGGCCCTGAGATCAGATATCTTCATGAGCGGCGGCGGGAACTGGGCGGCTATCTGCCCGCGCGCAACGGAAACTTCACGCACATCGAGGCCCCGGCCCTGGAGGCGTTCGAAGATTCTCTGGAGGGCTCGAAGGGCCGCGCGGTTTCCACCACCATGGGTTATGTGAGCATGCTGCGCGGGCTGCTCAAGGACCCGAAGATCGGCAAGCTGATCGTGCCCATCGTTCCCGACGAAGGCCGCACTTTCGGCATGGAATCCATCATCCGCCAGGTGGGCATCTACGCCAGCCAGGGGCAGCTCTACAGACCGCACGATCAGGACATGCTGCTGTTCTACCGCGAGGAAAAAGACGGCCAGATTCTGGAAGAGGGAATCACCGAAGCCGGCTCCATGGCATCGTTCACGGCTGCCGGCACTTCGTACGCCAATTACCGCGTGCCCATGATTCCGTTTTACACCTACTACTCCATGTTCGGCTTCCAGCGCATCGGCGATCTGGTCTGGGCGTTCGCCGACTCGCGGGGCAAGGGCTTTCTGGTCGGCGGCACCGCCGGACGCACCACGCTTGCCGGCGAAGGCCTGCAGCATCTCGACGGACACAGCCTCGTGCTTTCGAGCACCGTGCCCACCTGCGCCGGCTACGACCCGGCTTATGTTTACGAAATTGCGGCCATCGTTCAGGATGGCATCCGGCGGATGTATCAGGAAGGCGAAGACCTCTTCTATTACATCACCGCCTATAACGAGGACTATCCGATGCCCGCGATGCCGGAAGGCTCGCGCGAAGGCATCATTCGCGGACTGTACAAGTTCAGGACCGCTGAGAAGGGCAAGCCCGTCGCGCAGCTGTTCGGCAGCGGATCGATTCTCAACGAAGCCCTGCGCGCCCAGACTATTCTTGCCGAAAAGTATTCGATCCAGACGGATGTATGGAGCGCAACCAGCTACAACCAGCTCCGCCGCGACGCGCTGGCGGTGGAACGCTGGAACCGCCTGCATCCCTCTGAGGCCGAAAAGAAGTCTTACATCCAGACGGTGACGGCCGGCATGGAAGGCCCCATCATCGCGGCCACCGATTTCATGAAGGTGGTGCCCGACCAGATATCGCCGTGGCTCGGCGGACGCCTGGTCACCCTCGGCACCGACGGCTTCGGACGAAGCGACAACCGCGAGTACCTGCGGAAACACTTCGAGGTCAACGCTGAATCCATCGCGGCAGCCACACTGTCGCGCCTCGCCCGCGATGGCAAGTTCGACAAAAAGAAAGCGCAGAAGGCGTTTAAAGACCTGGGTGTGGATACGGAAAAGATCGATCCGGCAAGAGCTTAGGGGCAGGAGATTTTAAATTTAAAATTTCAAATTTAAAATTTCAAATCTTTCGAGGAGATTGAATTTGAAATTTATCCATAGCATTCTCTTGTTGTTTGTGCTGTTCTCACTGGCGGCCCATGCCGCGACGCCGCGTGCCGAGATCGACGCCTTCAATCAGAAATTTCTCGATGCTACTCTGAAGATGGATAACGCCGCCTCTCTCGCCCTGTGGGCCGACGACGGGGTCTCGCTGCTTCCGAACACTGCGCCTATCGCGGGGAAGAAGGCCATCGCCAAATTCCTCGACGACGTCATCGCCCAGATCGCCGGCTACAAAGTCACCGGACAGGTAAACGACTTCCACGACATCCAGGTCTCGGGAGACTGGGCCACCGAGTGGGGTACCACACACCAGAGCATCCAGCCGCCCGACGGCAAGCCGATGATGGAGATATACGGCAAGATCCTTCTGGTGCTGCATCGCGAAAAAGACGGCTGGCACATCGCGCAGGAAATGTGGAACTCCGCCCCGAAGCCGTAGTATGAAGAATCACTCAGTCCCACCACACCGATTGTCATTCCGAACGCTCGACTCGCGGCGCAAGCCGCGTGCCGAGCGAGAGGAATCTGCTCCGCCGCGTTCAAAGGTCTGCGATACGCCACACCGGGTTTCAGCCCGTGGAACTTTCAAATCTTCCGCTCTTTCCTGTATAGTTCTCTGCCAGATACAGCATCGCGTAAGAGAGAAGGCATAGCTTTGCGCAGGGAATTCATCCGCCTAGTTTCATTCTTCATGATCGCCGCAGCCACGCTTGCCGTGGCCCAGACCGACCGGACCGACCGGCCTTCGAACCCTATTCCTTCCGTACCTCAGCTTCAGCCGCCACTGCCGCAGCCGCCGCAAACGCGATCAGGCGAACCGTCGGATGAGCGTGATCGAGACCGCGAGCGCGAGCCACGGGATGAGAGACGCCAGCCGCTGCCCGAAATGATTCCCGCGCCACCGGAGCCGCCCGGCGAGTTTCAGGGATTCATCACCGCCACTCTCGGGTATCCGCTGCCGATCTTCGGACAGAACCTGTTTCGCAATGTGCCTTCCACCTTCGCGCCCGTGGATCGCGTGCCAGTCACGCCCGACTATGTCATCGGCCCTGGCGACGAGCTGCTCATCCGTCTGTGGGGCCAGATCGAGTTCAACGGACGCGCCATGGTCGACCGCAACGGCGCCATCTATATTCCCAAGGTCGGCAACCTCAACGTCGCGGGCCTGCGCTACGACCAGCTTCACGACTTTCTCTCCACCGCCGTGGGACGAGTCTTCCGCAACTTCGAATTGAACGTTACGCTGGGCCAGCTTCGTTCGGTGCAGGTCTTCGTGGTGGGGCAGGTGAAGCGTCCCGGAGCGTACACCGTCAGCTCGCTCAGCACGCTGGTCAACGCGCTCTTCGCCTCCGGAGGGCCGGCCAATCGCGGCTCCATGCGTCGCATTGAGCTGAAGCGCCGGGGCCAGGTCGTGACCACCTTCGATATGTACGACCTTCTGGTGCGCGGAGATAAATCCAAGGACGCGCTGCTGCTCTCCGGCGATGTGATCTATGTTCCGCCGGCGGGGCCGCTGGTGGCCGTGGCCGGCAGCGTCAACACGCCCGCCATCTTCGAGCTTCAGGACCGCGACACTCTCGGCGCGGTCATCGACTACGCCGGAGGCTTCACCACCACCGCCGCCGGCGACCGCGCCTTTCTGGAGCGCATCGACCAGCGCAAGGTCCGCAGGGCCGATGAAGTCGTTCTGACCCCTGAATCGCTGAAGAGGGAACTCCATGACGGAGACCTCATTCGCTTCCTGCCGATCTCGGTGAAGTTCGAGAACGCCGTTACGCTGCGCGGCAACGTCGCCGTGCCCGGACGTTATCCGTGGCGCCAGGGGATGCGCGTCCACGATCTCATCCCCACACGCGACGCGCTGATCACCGAGGAGTACTGGAAGCGCCAGAACCGTCTCGCCATCAGCCCGACGAGGCAGACCTTTGAGCCGCTGCCCGATGTTAACCCACGCCAGACCCAGGATTCGCGCCAGAATCAGGATTCGCGTCAGTATCCCGACTCGCGCCCCAATCAGGATACCCGCCAGGATCAGCGACAGAATCAGAACCAGAACAACGACCAGCGTCAGAATCCCGATGAGCGCCGGCCTCAGGACCGGCAGTTCGAGACCGATCAGTCAGTCACTGAGATGCAGCACGTCAGGCCCGAAGAACTCAAAAACGAGGTCAAGCTCAGCGCGGCCGAGATCAACTGGGAGTATGCCGTGGTGCAGCGGCTTGACCGCGAAAACCTGACCACCAGCCTGCTGCCCTTCAATCTTGGCCGGGCCATCTCCGGGGACGACATGCAGAACCTGGCGCTCCAGCCGGGCGATATCGTCACCATCTTTTCCCAGGCCGATCTGAAGGTCCCGATCGGCCAGCAAACCAGGTTCGTTCATCTGGAAGGCGAGTTCCGGGCCGCCGGCGTCTATCGTGCCGAGCCGGGCGAGACCCTGCGTCACCTGGTCACCCGCTCCGGCGGATTCACCTCGCAGGCCTATCTCTACGGCGCGGAATTCACCCGCGACTCGACCCGCGAAGACCAGCAGAAGCGGCTGGATGAATACGTCAACGAACTGGAGAAATCCGTGGAGCGGAACGGCGGCGGGCTTCAGGGCCGCACCGGCGATGAAGCCGTGGCCGCCAGGGAGTCGCTCGACGCCCAGCGCCGGCTGCTCATCAAACTCCGCCTGCTGCGCGCCAGCGGACGCATCGTCCTCGAACTCAAGCCGGGCGCCAACTCGCTCGATCAGCTTCCCGACCTGGTCCTCGAAGACGGCGACCGCCTCCTGGTGCCCTACAAACCCGCCACCGTGGCGGTCATCGGCTCAGTCCATAACGCGAATGCCTTTGTCTTCAAGCCGGGTAAGACCGCCGGCGACTACCTGCGCATTGCCGGCGGCGCCACCGCCGACGGAGACCGCGGGCGCGCCTTCGTCATCCGCGCCGACGGATCGAGCCTCACCGCCTCCGATCATCGCGGCCTGATTGTCAACAGCTTCAACAGCCTCAGGCTCGAAGCGGGCGACACCGTGGTGGTTCCTGAAAAACTGAACAAAGGTGCGACCCTGCGCGGCTTCAAAGACTGGACCCAGATCGTCGGTCAGTTCATCATCGGCGCGGCAGCCGCCAAAATATTGTTCCCATAGAGACGTAGCTTGCTACGTCTGAAAGCCGCAACCAAAAACAAAGTCAAAACCTGAAACACGGAGGAAACGGAGGATAAAAAATCTGAGGGAACGGAGGAATTCTTATAGGGGTTCCTGGTATATCGAAAAACCTTCCTATTCGCTAAGATCTCAGACCTGACAATATCATTAGAAAGCATTCCTCCGCTCCCTCAGATTCTTTATCCTCCGTTTCCTCCGTGTTTCAGGTTTATGGTTTTGACTTTGGTTTTGTCCTGAACAGGAGAAGCCCACATGTGCGGCATCGCCGGATTCTGGCGAAATAAAAACGACGACGATCCGCATGAACTCCTCCGGCCCATGGGCGAGGCCATCGCCTACCGGGGCCCCGACGATTCCGGCACATTCCGAAGCGAAGACGGCACCCTCGGATTCTCCTTCCGCCGCCTCTCGATTCTCGATCTCACGCCCGCCGGCCATCAGCCCATGCGCTCCGCTTCCGGACGCTTCGTCATCATCTTCAACGGCGAAGTCTACAACTCCGCTGAAATCCGTGAGGAGTTAGGCGCCGGCCACAACTGGCGCGGGCACTCCGATACCGAGGTGATGCTGGAAGCCATCGAACGATGGGGCATCGAGGCTGCTGTCCGTCGCTTTATCGGCATGTTCGCCTTCGCCCTGTGGGACACGCACAGCCGTACGCTCTGTCTGGTCCGCGACCGCCTGGGCATCAAACCTTTGTATTACGGCTGGATAAAGACGAACGGCGATTTTGTCTTCGCCTCCGAGCTGAAGGCCATCCGCCAATACCCCGGGTTTGAGGGACGCATCGACCGCGACGCGCTGTCGCTTTACATGCGTCACAACTATGTTCCCGCGCCCCACTGCATCTATGAGGGCCTCGCCAAACTTCCGCCCGGATGCATTCTGACCCTGCGCGCTGCCGACGCCCAGCCCGAACTGCAACCCTTCTGGTCGGCCCCCGAAGCCGCCCGCCAGGGATTGCAATCGCGGGTCGCCGAATCCGATAGCGAGATCGTCGATCAGCTCGAAGCGAAACTGGCGGAAGCCGTCAGGCAGCGCATGATCGCCGACGTTCCGCTGGGGGCCTTTCTTTCCGGAGGAATCGATTCCTCTCTGGTGGTGGCGCTGATGCAGTCGCAGAGCGGGCGTCCGGTGAAGACCTTCACCATCGGATTTCACGAGGAAGCCTTCAACGAAGCGCACCACGCCAAAAAGATCGCCGCGCATCTGGGCACCGAGCACACCGAACTCTACGTAACCCCCCAGGACGCGATGGACGTGGTGCCGCTGCTGCCCGCCATGTACGACGAGCCTTTCGCCGATTCGTCGCAGATACCCACCTTCCTGGTTTCACGGCTGGCGCGGCAAAGCGTGACCGTGAGCCTTTCCGGCGACGGCGGCGACGAACTCTTCGCCGGATACCAGCGATACCTTCTCACCCGCAGAATCTGGAACGCGCTAAAGAAGTTTCCGCCTTCCGTGCGCCGGACCGCCGCCGGTGTTATCCAGGCGGTTTCGCCGGCAGGCATCGACCGCGGCTACGGCCTCGTGCGTCCGCTGATGCCGAGGCGCAGGCAGCTTGCGTCCGTGGGCGATAAGGCGCACAAGCTCGCACAGATGCTGGAACTGCCCGGGTCCGACGCCATCTACCTGCGCGCCCTGACGCACTGGCCTGAACCGGAGAGCGTTGTGCGAGGCTCGCGCGAGCCGGAGACGGTCCGCCGGTTCATACGCGCCGCAGCCTGGCTGCCCGATCTCGAAGAGCAGATGATGCTCACCGACCAGGCGAACTACCTGCCGGATGACATCCTGACCAAGGTGGACCGCGCGAGCATGGCCGTGAGCCTCGAAGCCCGCGTTCCTCTCCTCGACCATCGTGTAGTGGAGTACGCCTGGCGATTGCCTCTGCGCTTCAAAATCCGGCAGGGAATCAGCAAATGGATCCTGCGGCAGATACTCTACAGACACGTGCCGTCAGAGCTGATCGAGCGTCCCAAGATGGGGTTTGGAGTTCCCATCGATAGCTGGCTGCGCGGCCCGCTGCGTCCCTGGGCGGAAGACCTGCTCTCGCCTGAAAGTCTCGGACGGCACGACTTGTTCGAGGTAGAAGCCATCCGCGAAAAATGGCTGGAACATTTATCGGGATCGCGAAACTGGCAGTATTTGCTTTGGGATGTGCTGATGTTTCAGGATTGGAACCGAAGCATTGGGTAATTGCGTAATTTGGTGATTGAGCAATTGAAAAATGTATCCCGTTTTTATCCGTGTAAATCAGTGCTTTTATCAGTGTTCATCAGTGGTAAGGTTTTGGGTTTTGGGGCGGGGCTGAGCCAGAAGCCGGCAGCTAGCAGCTAAGAGCTCTTTCGCATTACAATGACTCACAGAAACCATGCCACAGCAGGAAGTCCTTACCGAAGAAGAGAAGACCCATTTTCTTGAGCCGCTGATTGTTCTGGCTCGGCGCAAATTCTTTATTCTCTGGTTCGTGCTGGGCGCGGCGCTGGTTTCCGCGGTGGTTGTTCTGCTGCTTCCCTCGTACTATACGGCCACGACAAAGATTCTTCCGCCGCAGCAGAACCAGTCGATGTCCGCGGCCATGCTGAGCCAGCTGGGGCAGCTTGCGCCGCTGATCGGGGCCGCCGGTAAAGACCTGGGTATCCGCAACCCCAACGATATGTATGTAGCCATGCTTCGCAGCCGCACCGTGGCTGACAACATGATCAAGCACTTCAATCTGATGAGCGTCTATCGTGCCAAAACTCTCATGGACGCCCGCAAGGAGCTCGAGAACGCCACGGAGATTGTCGCCGGCAAAGACGGCATCATCTCGCTTTCCGTGGAGGACCGCTCCGCCGACCGGGCCGCGCAGATGGCCAACGCCTACATCGAGGAGCTCGAAACCCTCACACGCACCCTCGCGGTCACCGATGCCGGCAAGCGCCGGTTTTTCTTCGAGAGAGAAGTAAAGACCGTCAGCGACGAGCTGGCGACCGCCGAACTGTCGCTCAAGCAGACCGAAGAGAGTACCGGGATTATCCAGCTCGACAGCCAGTCGAAGGTCATGTTGCAGGCTTACGCCGACCTGCGCGCCCAGGTGGGACTGAAGCAGGTGCAGGTGCAGTCCATGCGCTCGTTTGCCACGGCTGAGAACCCCGACCTGTTGCGGGCCGAGCAGGAGTTGAAGGCCCTGCAATCGCAGCTCGGCCGCTTCGAGCGCGGACAGGGCGGCCGCTCCTCCGCGGACCTGGCCCTCGATAAGGTTCCGGGCGCCGGTCTCGAATACGTCCGCAAGCTGCGCGAGGTGAAGTACCGCGAGACGCTGTTTGAGCTTCTGGCCCGGCAATACGAAGCGGCCAGAATCGACGAGGCCAGGGACGCCTCCATCATCCAGGCGCTGGATCAGGCGATTCCTCCGGAAAAGAGGTCGTGGCCGAAGCGTACTCTGATCGTTCTGACGGCGACGCTTCTGGCTTTTCTGCTGGCCATCGTGGCCGTGTACGTCGAAGCGGGCTTTGAGCGGATCAAAGAAGACCCTCACTCCGCCGCGCGCTGGCAGCTGTTCAGGATGTATCTGCTGAGCGGCAGGCATGCTTCGGGCGGATTGAAACGGCCCTAGCCCATCGCTGGAAGTCCGGCGGTTCAAAGACAAACGCATCTATCTTTTTGTTCTTTTATTTTTCGCCGCGTGGTTTTCTTCGTGCGCGGCGCCTGAGTGGAGAAGCTTTTTGACTTTACTCAAAAGGTGCGGACCCATTACGAAAGGGGTACATGAATGGAAGAGTGGATCGTGGGAATATTTTCGCTTTTTTTACCTGTTTTGCAGGAATTTGGCCAGTGAGCGTATGGCCACCTGGAGGAGGGGCCATACGGTCCCGGGCTCAGGTACCAAAGGACAAGACCCAGTGTAAAAATCAAAAAAATGACATTACTGTATGATTTCATTTCGGGACAAGAGCTTTTATCCCATTCTGTGAGGAACCAGGCGAACATGAACAACATCTACGACGCGATCAAAGATAAAGAGAACCAGATCTCAATTTTCCAGGCGCAGATTTCCGGGTTGCAGGCGGAAATAGAAGCGCTGCGTGTGGCCGCGCGCATTCTGGAAGGCGGCAGCACAGCGGGCTCGATGGCCGAGCCGGCTCGTCCGGTGGCGGTGCAGTCGACAGCCACGGTAGCGGCGGGCGCCGACAAAAAACGAGTTTGGCCGTAATCCAAAAGTAAAGCCAAATGGACGGCCTGTACCGCGTACGCATGATTCCCGCCCCCCGGGGAGTTGGAGTTGTTTCCCCTGAGTGCGTACGAGAGCGGCAGCGAAGATCAGCCGGGCATTTTTCCGGCGAGGGATTTGCGGCAACGAAGCGGTTGAAAACGGGAAAGATTTACGCCACGCATTTCCAGTTGCGAGGCGAGCCGATTTCTTCAGGTATTCCGGGAACCTTCGGGGCGTGGATTCGAATTAAGGCAGGCACGGCGGTATTCGCCGGCTGCGACAGATAGACGCAAGACCAATTTGTTTTCAGGGGCGGCGTACTATGGCCACGCAACCTTCAGACACAAGCAAGCACACACCGCAGAGAACCATGACGGACGAGCTGGCGATCATCGCCCAGCGCGCACAGGCGTTTACCAACGCCTCGGGCGCGGCCATCGCACTCAGCGAGGGCATTCAGGACGAGATCGTCTGCAAGGCGCGCAGCGGTTCGAGTTCCCCGGAAGTGGGCGCGGTTTTGCGCGTCGACGGATCGTTCACCGGCCTCTGCATCCAGACCGGACGCGAGCTGCGCTGCGACGATACCGAGACCGATACCCGGGTTGACACCCTGGCTGTGCGCGGTCTGGGCATCCGCTCGATGGTCATCACGCCGATCCGGGACGAGAACAAGCCGGTGGGAGTGCTCGCGGTATTCGCTTCGACGCCCCATGCCTTCACCATCACCCATGTCGCGGTGCTCAAGACCATGGCCGATCAGATCTCGGGCCTGTTGCTGAAAGATCGCCGAGCGAGGGAAGAAGGGCTGCATGCGGAGCCTCCGCCGGTCAATATCGGAAGAATTCCTTCCACGCCGTCGCCGGGACCGGTGGCGGTCAGGCCGATCGCGGTCGCCATCGCGCCGCCGATCCCGATGCCGATCCGTCCGCCTGCGCCCAGAGTCGAGTCGAGGGTTGAACCGATTCGTCCCCTGGCCATCGCCGCCGAGGTGGGAACTCCGATTGCCACTCCGAAGCGGGAAGAGCCGCGGCCCGAGCCGAAACAGGAAGCGGTACTGAGGGCGGGCTTCGGGACGTTCGATGCAATATCTCCGGACGAGGGCAAATCGGGCGCGAGCAAAGTACTGATTTTCTCGGTACTGGCCCTGGTACTGGCGGGCGCCGCCGGAACCTGGTATTTCGTGCGCGCCCGGCGCGCTCGAACCACGGCGCAGATTCCCACACCCACACTGACGGTGGCCCCGGCCACCCCGATCGATCCGAATGCCCCGACGGCCAACGGCCAGGCGCAGGCGGTGAACGGGGGAACAACGCCGTCAACAGGCGCGGGAGCCGCGCTCACGACGGTGAGTGTCAGCCAGCCGCCGGCGAAAGCCGTTCAGCCCGCGTCGGATAAGGTTGAGATACGGAAAATAGCGGAAAAACCGTCTCCTGTACAACAGGCCCCGGTTCAGCCGGCTCCCATTGCCATCTCGGGCGGCCCGTCGAAGATCGCCGCGAGCATGCAGCAACAGCAGCAGCCGGCGGATGTCGCGCCCTCGATTGCGGTGGGCGGGAATTCATCTTCAGGCCTTTCCGCTCTCACCACGGTGGCTCATGCGCCGACTGCGGCCGCTCCGGCGGCACGGCTGGTCCAGTCGCAGCTGGTTGACGTGAAACTGATCAAGAGTACGCCGCCGGTCTATCCGCAGATTGCCAAGACCCGCCGTTTGACCGGCCTGGTGAAGGTCAAAGTAAAGGTGGGCGCCGATGGCCGGGTGGTTTCCGCGGAGTTCTTCTCAGGTCCGGCGATATTCAAGGATGCCGCCCTCGACGCAGTCAGGCAGTGGCGGTATCAGCCGGCCACTCTCGACGGCAAACCGATCGAACAGGAAACGGAAATCACGCTGAAGTTCAGTCCCGGCGCGTAAGACAAAGGCCAAACATCCGCGAGTCGTCGCGGACCGGGAAATTAAAAAATGGGCGCATCGCCGGATGCGTCCATTTTTTTGTTCCTGTCAAATGACCGAGATGTGCCGATCGTCGGGGAAATATACGGGGACCGTGAAGCGGAAAGTGGCGCCTTTGCCGAAATCGCTCTCCGCCCAGATATTGCCCCCCTGGCGGGAAACCAGCTCACGGCAGATATAGAGCCCCAGACCGAGACCTCTGCGTCCGGCGCTGTCGTGTTTGGGCGCGTGGGCGAGGCGTTCAAAAACCCGTTGCAGCACTTCGGGTTCGATGCCGCAACCGGTGTCGGAAACTTCCAGAATCAGAAAAGCCGGAGCTGCAGGGTTGAGCCGGGCGCGGACGAGCACCGTGCCGCCTTCGGGGGTGAATTGGACGGCGTTGGAGAGCAGGTTTTCCAGCACCTGCCGTACCCGAAGGGGATCGGCATAAGCCGGCGGCAGGTTGACGTCGAGTTCCGTACACAGACGAATGCCCTTGAGCTCCGCGGCAGACTGAAAACTCCGGACGGTGTCAAAGACGAGTTTTTCCGGCAGCATGCACTGCTGCCGGATGGTGAGCTTGCCCGCCTGAATACGGGTAACCTCCAGCAGGTTGTCGATCATGGCGGCGAGCTGACCCGCGTTTTTCAGAATGATGGCGGTGTACTGAGACTGTTCCTCATTGAGCGCGCCCGGGATCTCGTCCGCCAGAATCCTGGCGAACTGGTGGATGGCGGAAAGGGGCGAACGCAGCTCGTGCGAGACATTGGAGATGAATTCATCTCTGAGCCGGAGTTGCCGGCGGCGAATGAGTTCGATATCGGATTGCGCCCGCTGACGACTGATGGCGAATCGGATCGACCGCAGAATTGAATAGGTGGAGATATTGCCCTTGATCAGGTAATCCTGCGCGCCCTGACGAAGGGCCTCAGCCGCGGTTTCTTCGTCGTTATTGCGGGTCATCACAATCAGGGCCTGCGCAGGCGCGGCGGAGCGCATACCTTGCGCGGCTTCGAGACCGGCGGCGTCGGGCAGACCAAGATCGCAGAGAATCACGTCGACCTCGTGGCGGCTGAGGTGTTCCACCGCGGCGGCCAGGCGCTCCACGTGAGTGACGGCGAACCTGCCCGGCGAGTCTCCGAGAGTTTCGCGGATCAGCAGAGCGTCGCTCGGACTGTCTTCCAGCAGCAGAACGCGCACAGTCTCTTCATTCATGCTCCGCGGAGGGCGCGGAGCGCCAGGAGGCAGCGCCGTTCCTGAAATCGGGTTAACTTCCAGTCGCATGAGTTTTCCGCCCTCCGAAACCTGATGAGTGTTCACGAGCTTATCGGCGGCGGGCGAAAGAACTTCAGGATCTGTCCAGGCGGATTCGCCGGAGCCGCGCTTTTTTCTTTCGGGATTCTGAATTGACCGGGATATCCCCTGAGATAACCCTGAGCGCATTTTTATGATGCTAACTGCGTATTGTGGTTCCGGCATTCAAAGGACTAGGCTCAGGTCGCCAGGTGCTTCCGCGCTTCTCGTGGTTCCGGAAGACAATCGATATTCAATGGATTGCCGTTTCCGAGGGACACGGCAGCCGGAAGTACCCTGACGCAAGGTGGCCATCCTCAACATTCGAACTTTCCTTTTGGATCAGAGGCGGGAAAAATGAAAGACGGCACGCGTCTGCAGACGGAGTACCTCGCCGCTATCGTGGAGTCCGCGACTGACGCGATCGTGGGCAAGGACCTCAACGGGATTGTGACTGTCTGGAACAGCGGAGCCACGAATGTTTTTGGTTATTCGAAAGAGGAGATGGTCGGGAAGTCGATACTGGCGCTGATTCCCCCGGAGAGGCAACAGGAAGAAAAGGAGATTCTCGATCGGGTGCAACGGGGCGAGGCCGTGTTTCATTTCGACACCGTGCGGCTGCGCAAAGGCGGCCAGCCGATCCACGTGTCGATTACCGTCTCCCCCATCCGGGACCAGGAGGGGCGCGTCATCGGCTCCTCGAAAACTGTGCGGGACATCAGCGCTAAAATGCGCGCCGAGGAACATTCCCGGCTGGTGCTCGAAGCGGCGCCCGTGGCCATGATCGTCGTGGACCGGGCGGGGTGTATCACTCTCGTGAACGCGCAGACCGAGCGGTTGTTCGGCTATGAACGTCGCGAACTGATCGGCGGGAAGGTGGACCAGCTGCTGCCGCAATCGGTGCGGGCCCGGCATGAGCATTTACGTGAAGGATTCATGATCGATCCGCAGACACGCGCGATGGGCGCCGGCCGGGACCTGTTCGCTCTGCGAAAAAACGAAACGGAGTTTCCGGTGGAAATCGGGCTGACCCCCATGCACACCGGCGAAGGCATATTTGTCGTCGCATCGATTATCGATATTACCGAGCGCAAGCGCACGGAGAATATTCTGACTCGGCAACGGGTTGAGATGGAGCGTTCCAATAAAGATCTGGAGCAGTTTGCTTATGTGGCCTCCCATGATCTGCAGGAACCTCTGCGGTCGGTCGCCGGATGCGTGCAGCTCCTCCGGAAATACTACCAGGCCCGGCTGGATGAGCGCGCGGACCAATTCATCGCCTATTCCGTCGACGGATGCACGCGGATGCAATCGCTGATTGACGACCTGCTGACATTTTCCAGGATCGGCCGCCTCGAAGGTCCTGTGCGGTCCGTCCACTGCTCGCAGGCGCTGGCCACGGCGATCAAGAACCTTTCCGGGGCCATTGAAGAAAGCGGGGCGGAGATTTCAACGGACGAACTGCCGATTGTCTCCGGCGAAGCATCGCAGCTGATCATGCTGTTCCAGAACCTGGTGGGGAACGCCATCAAATTCCGGAAGCCCGGTGAATGCCCTCGCATTCACGTCGGCGCGGGACGTGACGGGGCCTGGGAAAGCTTTTCGGTCAGGGACGGGGGGATCGGGATCGAACCCAAGTACTTCGACCGGATCTTCGGGGTGTTCCAGCGGCTGCACAGCAGAAGCGAGTATCCGGGGACCGGCATCGGACTGGCGGTGTGCAATCGCATTGTTGAGCGCCACGGCGGGCGCATCTGGGTCGAATCGGGCCCCGGCCAGGGCACGACATTCCATTTCACCCTGCCGGCGTCCAATGGAGAGGGACCATGATACCGGAAGAAAGCAGAGCAATCGAGATTCTGCTGGTTGAAGACAGCCAGGTCGACGTGCTGATGACTCGCGAGGCGCTGACATCGTGCAAGCTGGCGAACCGGCTGCACGTGGTCGAGAACGGCGAGCAGGCCATGGCCTTCCTGCGCCACGAGGGAGCGTATGCCGGCATGCCGCGGCCGGGACTCATTCTGCTCGACCTGAACCTGCCGCGAATGAGCGGCGGCGAGGTGCTGGCGGAGGTCAAGTCAGACGAGAAACTGAAGACCATTCCGGTGGTGATTCTGACCACATCGAAAGCCGAGGCAGATGTTCGGAATTCCTACGATCTCCATGCGAACTGCTACATCACGAAGCCGGTTGAGTTTCTCAAACTCGCGGAAGTAGTTCGCCAACTCCACCAATTCTGGTTCTGCGTCGTGACCATGCCGCCCGGGGAGGCGGGCTGACGACTTTCATTCCACGGCGTGGTCGAAATTTAGTTTAACTTTCCCCGGTCCCCGCCGATATTCCTGTTAACGCCATATCGTGCCCACGGGCCTGCGTGTTTCAATGAGATTAGAGACTTCCAAATCGCTTCCGGAAATCCATTTGCCTTCGGCGCAGCCTGGCGCTTCCGCCGCTCCCGACATCACCCGTGTGCTGCTGCTCGAAGACAGCCCGGACGACGCATGGCTGATTCAGGAGATATTCAGCGAGTGTCCGGGAAACTTCAAAGTGATCCAGGTGGAACGGCTCGCATGGGCGCTGGAACATGTGGTCCGCAATGAGGTCGACGTGGTCCTGTGCGATCTGAGCCTGCCCGACGCCGCCGGGCTGGAGGCCCCGCTCAGCCTGCGGTCGGCGGCGCCGTCTGTGGCGCTGATCGTCATGACCCGCAATAACGATGAAGAGATCGCGGCGGAAGCTCTGCGTCATGGCGCGCAAGACTATCTGGTCAAGGGCGACCTGTCAAACCACTCGATACTGCGTTCGGTGCGTTACGCCATCCGCCGGCAGCAGACCCAGGTGGATACCGAGCGCATCCGCGCGCAGCAGATTCAGCTGAAGGAAGAGTTTCTCTCCAACGTTTCCCACGAACTTCGTTCGCCGCTGGCGGCCATGCATCAGTTCGCCAGAATTCTCGAGGACGAGATTCCCGGGCCGCTCAACGGAGAGCAGCGGCAGTACGTAGGCATCATTCTGAAGAACGGGCGCCAGTTGGAATCGATGATCGACGATCTGCTCGAAGTCACGCGCATCCAGGCGGGCAAGCTGACGGTGGAGCAGCAGTGTATTTCACTGCAGGACGCAGTCTCCGATACCATCAGGAATTTTCTTCCCGCGGCCAAAGCCCGGGGGATTTTGCTCTGCGCGGAGCTGGGCGACGAATTGCCGCTGGCCTTTGCCGATCCCATCCGTGTGCGGCAGGTGCTGGAAAACCTGGTGACCAACGCCATCAAGTTTACGCCTGAAGGCGGCGCGGTGTGGATCAGAGTGGCGATGAACCAGCACGACCCGACGTCGCTGACCCTGGAGGTTTCCGACACCGGATGCGGGATCGCTCCGGAGTCGGCCCAGAAGATATTTGAGCGCCTGTACCAGGAGCCCGATCACGATCGCGAGTCCCGCAAGGGGCTGGGACTGGGGCTTTACATCAGCCGTGAGCTGGTGGTCCGCCAGGGCGGAAAAATCTGGGTGGAGAGCATTCGGGGGAAGGGCAGCACGTTTTTCTTCACCGTTCCCGCATGGTCGCTCTATGCCCTGATCGATCCGCTGATCATGAACCAGAAGCTGCGCCCTCAGTCGCTGGCGCTGGTTTCGGTGAGAATTTCTCTGCCGGGTTCCCGCCGGCCTTCCGAGGATGTATGCCGCAAGGCAAGACGCACGCTGGAGCGTTGCATGCTGCCCGACCTGGACGTGCTTCTTCCTCGCATCCATTCCGCGGGACCGGAAGAAGTTTATTTTGCCGTGGCCCTGGCCCGGGATGAAGGCATTCAGGTCCTGATGCGGCGCATTCAGGACCAGTTGAGTCTGCTGGACGAGATCAGGTGCGGGGCCGTCAAGGCCGTGGTGGCCCGCACCATGCTCGATCAAAGCGAAATCGAACAATGCACATCAAGCGAAAGTCTGGCGAGATGGGTGGCCGCGCAGGTGGGCCGACTGGTGAACTCAGCCGCTTTCGCAAGGAGTTATTCCAATGACGAAAAAAATCATGATAATTGACGACGACCCGGATATGCGTCTGGGGCTTCACGTCCGTCTCAAAGCCAATAATTTCCAAACCGTCTTTGCCGCCGACGCGTTGTCGGCCATCAGCGAAGCGCGCAGACACCAGCCCGATCTCATCATCCTCGATCTTGGTCTGCCCGCGGGCGACGGCTTCGTGGTCATGGAGAGGTTTCGGGCCAACATGCACCTTTCCATGACTCCCGTGATCGTGGTTTCGGCGCGCGACCGCCTGGCCAATGAACAGCGCGCCATCAAAGCCGGGGCCAAAGCGTTCCTGCAGAAACCCGTGGATAACGATCAACTGCTGGCCACGATCAATCATTTGATTGGGGCGGCTTAGCAACTTACTCTACCTGTGATGCGCGATCATTCCGCCACCGGTACTGAAAACGGCCACGATCCCGGGGACACCATGGCATCCGCCGGACCGCGCCCCGTGATTCAATCGCCCGTTCCGCCATCGGCTGCCGGCCGGTCTTCTGTTTCTTCGTCTTCTGTCCCTTTAAACCAGCCGGATGCTCCCGCACAGGAGCACTATCTCAAGACCGAGCTTTACCAGCTTCTTCAGCAGGATGCCGGCATCTTCGAATTCCTGCAGTCGGGCTCTCTGGACGGCCTGTGGTACTGGGACCTGGAGCATATCGAGCATGAGTGGCTCAGCCCGCGTTTCAAGGCGATCTTCGGCTTTGAAGACCATGAAGTCCCCAACACCTCGGCCTGGTGGCAGGAGCGCATATTTCGCGAGGATCTGCCGATCGCTCTGGATAACTTCGCACGGCACTGCGCCGATCCGAACCATCCTTACGATCATGTGGTTCGATATCTCCATCGCGATGGCTCCACGGTGTGGGTGCGTTGCCGCGGAATGGCGATCCGCGATGACGGGCGGCCGGTGCGGCTGCTGGGCGCGCATACCGATGTCTCGGTATTCAAGAGAGCGGAAGAACAGCTCAGGGCCGCGGAGAGCAAATATCGCGATCTCTATAACAACTCGCCGGATATGTATCTCTCCGTGGATGCGGCCACCGGCGTCATCACCGAGTGCAACCAGACCATGACCCTGCTCACCGGGTTTGCCAGAGAAGAATTGCTGGGGAAAACGATTGCGGGGTTCTTTTCGAGCGAATGCGCGCGGACCATTGCCGACCTTCTGCTCCGGAGCGGACATGGCGGCGCTGAAGTAAACATGTTACGCAGCGGGCAGAGCGCCGTTCCGGTGCAGATGACCGCGCACGCGGTCCGCAACGCCGCGGGGCAGCCGGTCGAGTACCGAATTTCATGCCGCGACATGCGGCAGGCCCGGCACGCGGCCATCGTCGAATTCTCGCAGGACGCCATTATCGGCAAAGACCTGAACGGGATTGTGACCAGCTGGAACGCCGGAGCGGAGCGGCTTTTTGGATACACCCGAGAGGAGATGACGGGAAAGGAGATTTCTCTTCTCACTCCGCCGGACCGCGGGCAGGAGCAGATGGAGATCATGGAGAACATCCGGCGGGGAGCGCCGGTTGAGTATTTCGAGACGCGTTGTCTCACCAAAAGCGGCGAATTGATCGATGTGTCGGCGACCGTTTCGCCCCTGAGAGATTCTTCCGGCACAGTCACCGGCGCTTCCCGGGTGGCCCGTGACATCTCCAAGCGCAAGCGCGCCGAAGCCGAACTGGCCCGTCGAACGGAGGAACTGGGGCGTTCGAACCGCGATCTGGAGCAGTTCGCTTACGTAGCCTCGCACGATCTGAACGAACCGCTGCGGGCTGTGTCAGGATCGCTCGATCTGCTGAACCGCCGCTACGCCGGCAAACTGGATGAAAAAGCCGCCGAATATATCGCCCACGCGCTCAGCGGCGCGGAGCGGATGCAAAAGCTGATTGCCGACCTGCTGGAGTTTTCCCGGGTCGGATCGCAGAGCGGCGACTTCCGGCGCATGTCGGCGCAATCCGCGCTCGATAACGCCATGGACAACCTGCGCAGCGCCATCCGCGAGACCCATGCTCTGATTACCGCCGACCCCCTGCCGAAACTGAACGCCGATTCCTCTCAGATGGCCATGCTCTTTCAGAACCTTCTGGGGAATGCCATCAAGTTTCGCGGCGCGAATCCGCCGCGCATTCACGTCAGCGCGCGGCGCGAGCCCTCGCGATGGGTTCTCTCGGTGCGCGATACAGGGCTGGGAATCGCCCCGAAATACTTCGACCGCATCTTCGATATCTTTCAGCGTCTGCACACGCGCAAGGAATATCCCGGCACCGGCATCGGCCTGGCCATCTGCAAGAGAATCATGGAGCGGCACGGCGGCCGCATATGGGTAGAATCCGTTCCGGGGGAGAGGACGACCTTTTATTGCGCCTTTCCCGCCGAGGATGAACCGAAGGTGGATTTTTCCAGCCCGTAGACTCCCAACTCCTTCGATGTGCATCGAGGATCGTCAGTTCTTTCAGATTCAGCAGTTTGCGTTTCCCTCATAAATTCCGACGACTCGAAGGATCAAACCGGGGCTGAAGCCCGAAGTTGCGTCGTGTCCGTCGGGCGGCTGAAGCCGCCCTCTTCCACGGTTGTTCCGACATTTTTTCGCAGGCTCTTGAGCAATTCCGCAAATCCTCTTCCGTTTCAGTCATTTGTCCGTTTCATCCTACAACGCCGGCTCAGTTCCGGAATTCTATCGGGATATCTCCTACAGCTAATTTCCGGCGCGTCCCGCCAATAGGTAATTGATATCAACTATCCGGTAATTATTAGTGGATTCTTATCGCAGATATTGCTTAGTTTAGATAGTTATGATGTGAGATAAATCAGACATAGGTGCTCTCGATAGATTTAAATACAAAAAAGATTGACAAACAAAATAAACATAGTAAAGTTTGGTTTCAATTTATGCGTCAGTGCGTTCGGTTTTCGTGGTTTGCGATGCTGGTATCGTTCGCGCTGGTGAGTTGTAGTATTCCCAGGGGTGTGGTGCGCAAGACGACGGGTCTTGCGAGCGGAAAACTGTCTCTCGAAGTTACCATCTCTCCGGCCGCCAACCAGAACAGTCCGGTGGCGGTGGATGTCCTGCTGATCAAGGACAAGGCCCTTCTGAAGACGATTCAGGGAATGCCCGCCAGCGAGTGGTTCAGCAAAAAGGCGCAGATGCAGCCTCGAACACCCAAAGCATTTGAAATGAAGCAGTGGGAATGGGTGCCGGGGCAGCAGGTGCAGATTCCTCCGGTGACCGTGGGCTCGGATGTGAAAGGCGTGGTGCTGTTTGCGAAATACAGCACTCCCGGACCGCACATCGCGATGATACCCAGCCGCGGCCGGGTTTGCGTTTCTTTGAACGAGCAGGATTTCTCCATCGACTGCGGCCCTTAGCGCCGTCGATGCGGGCGACACAGACAGCGATCCCGGCGGGCCACAGCCGGCGTGACGATGACAGGACCCGATTGTGAACGGCGACTACACCGCGGACAGCAGTCAGATTCCCGAGGCACTGCAATGGTGCGAAGGCATGCTGCTGGCGCCGCAGCA
>WNFI01205048.1_pt1 | contig 22226 bp, 20 predicted proteins | sample 5400471 | NCBI WGS metagenome assembly WNFI01 (sample SAMN13153348, study PRJNA577476) | soil metagenome | isolation source: 100 cm saprolite on Douglas fir-dominated hillslope | place: USA:California | collected 2013-09-17
GAGCAAGCCGATTGAGTTCGTCGCAACCGCTGGTCCCGGCGGCGGCACGGACAATCTCGCTCGCACGGTTCAGAGCATCATCGTCAAATACAAGCTGACTGATCAGCCCGTCGTCGTCACCAACAAGGGTGGTGGAAGCGGGGCCGAAGGCTACACCTACGCCAAGGCGTCCGCGGGTGATCCATATAAGGTCATCTTCGGCACGTCGAATGCGTGGCAGCAGCCGATGGTCTCGAGGGTAGCCTTCAAGCAGACCGACCTCACTCCGATCGCGGCGATGGCGCAGGACGAATTCCTGCTGTGGGTGAAGCAGGACGCACCCTACAAGAGCGTTGGCGAGTACCTTAAAGCTGCGGCGGCAAAGCCCGGTGAATTCAAGATGGGCGGCGCGCAATCGAAGGATACCGACGAAGTTCTCACCCGCATGATCGAAAAGGCCGCGAATGTGAAACTCACCTACATTCCGTTCAAGAGCGGCGCCGAAGCGGCGGTGCAGCTCGCCGGAGGTCATATCGACTCGCACGTCAACAATCCCAACGAAAGCCTTGGGCAATGGCGTGGCGGCACGCAACGTCCGGTGTGCGCGTTTAGCCCGCAACGGCTGCCGAAAGGCCCGAACATCACCGCAACGCAGGGCTGGCACGACATTCCCACCTGCGTCGAATCCGGTCTGAACATCCCTCAATTCCAGCAGCCGCGCACGGTGTGGCTGCCGGGCAAGGTCACGCCGGACCAGGTCGCCTTTTATGTCGAGCTGATGCGGAAAGTGCAAAATACGCCGGAGTGGAAGGAATACATCGAGCGCACGTCACAGACCGACACATTCCTGACCGGAGCGGAGTTCGACAAGTTCATGAAGGAGGACATCGAGCGCGTGCGCAAGATCGCCGCCGAGCAAGGATGGCTCGTCAACTGAGCGGCGAGCACTGATGATCTCCCGACGCGCTCTGGAATTGGCCACAGCAACCCTGACCGCAGTCTTCGGCGCGGCCGTGGCCGTCTCCAGCATTGACAACGGCGTCGGGTGGTCGACCGCAGGCGTTGATGCCGGGACATTTCCATTCTTGACCGGTCTCATCGTCCTCATCGCCAGCCTGTGGAATCTTGCCCGCGGATGCCTGGAAAGCCGGGCTGTGGCCGTCAGTTCGTCCGACCTGCGGCACCTGATCGCGCTATTCGCCCCGGCCGTCGTGTTCGTTGCTGCAATCCCGCTGGTCGGCGTGTATGTGGCCTCGGGCTGCTACATGTTGGGAACTCTGGCCCTGCTGCACCGGTTCTCCGTGCCGCGCTCGCTGCTCATCGCGGTGGCGACGCCTGTCGCGCTCTACCTGGTGTTCGAACGCATGTTCCAGGTGTCGCTGCCGCATGGAGCTCTGGCGGACGTGCTCGGGTTCTGACGAGGACGCGATGGAGAACATCGAATCCCTGCTGCACGGGTTCACGATTGCAATCACGCTCCCGCATCTGGCGTTGATGCTCATTGGCGTGCTGCTCGGGATCCTCGTCGGCGTGCTGCCGGGACTGGGCGCCCCAAACGGTGTGTCACTGCTGCTGCCCTTGACGTTCGGCATGCAGCCGGTTTCCGCGATCATCCTTTTGTCCAGCATGTACTGGGGCGCGCTGTTCGGCGGCTCCGTGACTTCGATTCTGTTCAACATTCCCGGAGAGCCATCCTCGGTTGCGACCACCTTCGACGGCTATCCGATGGCGCGCGACGGCCGAGCGACCACGGCGCTGGCAACTGCGTTCGGATCCGCTGCCTTCGGCGCGCTTGTCGGCGTTGTGCTGATCACGTTTCTCGCCTCCTGGGTCGCCCAAGCCGCTCTCGCGTTTGGGCCGCCTGAATATTTCGCGGTCTATTTTCTGGCTTTCGCGAGCTTTGTCGGAATGGGCGGCGCTCCGCCGCCCAAGACCGTTGTCTCGCTGGCCACCGGTTTTGCGATTGCTGCCATCGGCATCGACACGGTTTCCGGCAGCGTGCGGCTTACGATGGGCATCGACGAGCTGGTGAAAGGGATAAGTTTTGTCGTTGCCGTCATGGGCCTGTTCGGCATCGGCGAGCTGCTACTGGCGGTGGAGGAGGAAGTTCAGGCCAAAGCCGTATCCTCGAGGATCGACTGGCGGGAAGTCTTTGGCACGCTTGTCGGGCTTCCGCGCCATGGCTGGGCGCTGCTGCGCAGCGCGGCGATCGGCTGCTGGATGGGGATTACGCCGGGCGGGCCGACGGCCGCCTCGTTCATGAGCTATGGCATCGCCAAGCGCTTCTCGCCTCGCAGCGCGAACTTCGGCCGGGGCGAGGCGGAAGGCATCATTTCGCCGGAGACTGCCGATCACGCAGCGGGCACAAGCGCGCTCTTGCCGATGCTGTCGCTCGGCATTCCGGGTTCGGCCACGGCGGCGGTGATGATGGGCGGCTTGATGATATGGGGTCTCAATCCGGGGCCGATGCTGTTCATCGAACAGAAGGATTTCGTATGGGGACTGATCGCGTCGATGTATATCGGAAACATCGTCGCGGTGGTGCTTGTTCTGCTCACGGTGCCCATTTTTGCCGCGTTGATGCGCATTCCGTTCTTCATCATTGCACCGCTCATCTTCATCATCTGTACGGTCGGAGCGTATTCGGTATCCAATTCTTACCTCGACGTCCTGCTGATGCTCGGGTTTGGGATCGTCGGTTACCTGTTCAAGAAGCTCTCATATCCGCTCGCGCCGCTGGTGCTCGCGATCGTCATCGGGGACAAGGCGGAGGATGCGTTCCGGCAGGCAATGCTAATGTCGAAAGGCTCGCTTGCGATCTTTTTCAGCAACGCGCTCGTGACGACGCTGGTCGTGGCGGGGATCGCGCTGCTGCTGTTGCCGCTCGTTCTGCAAATCGCGCATGTGCGCACGACGACAAAGCCCGTATTGGATTGAGGCGAAGCGCCGGAGAGGCAAGCCATGGATGTGCGGACGCGTGACGCCAAGCCAGTGATCGCGCTCGCGATGGGCGATCCCGCCGGCATCAGTGCTGAGCTGACGGCGAAAGCTGTCGCCCTCGACGAGGTGCGCGCCACCGCCCGTTTGGTCGTCGTGGGCGACCGTCGCGTCTTCGACGAGGGAGCGCAAATTGCCAGGGTCGAAACCGAGATGACGACGGTCGCGCCGGATGCAACCATCGTACCGGACGGCGATGAGCCCCTCTTCATCGATTTCGGCAAGCTCGACCCCGCCTCGATCAGCCGAGGCGTTGCAGTTCGGCGAGGCGGCGAATTCGCACTCGAGAACTACGGGTATGCGCTCGCCCTGGCGCGCGACGGGCGCGCCGATGCCGTGTGCTTTACCCCATTCAACAAAAAGGCCATGCGGCTTGCCCGCCCACGGAAGTGCCTGCCCGATTGACGAAAGAGCGCATCTCCCGCGCATTGAGGTTGACGGGCGCCTGCATGCGCAGCGCCGGCTTCCCGCGTCCGCGCATTGCGGTTGCCGGGCTCAACCCACACGCCGGTGATGGCGGTAATTTCGGCCGCGAGGAGATCGAGGTCATCGCCCCGGTGGTGGAGGCAGGCAAGCGGGACGGTATCTGTGTTGAAGGGCCGTTCCCGGCAGATACCGTCTTCCTTCGCGCCAAAAGCGGCGCGTTCGATGCGGTGCTCACGATGTACCACGACCAGGGCCAAATCGCGATGAAGCTGCTGGGTTTCGATCGCGGCGTGACACTCCTTGGCGGCTTCCCCTTTCCGATCTGCACGCCGGCGCATGGCACGGCGTATGACATCGCGGGCCGAGGAATTGCGTCAGTCGGAGCGACCCGGGCCGCGCTGTTGCTCGCGGCCGACATGGCCATGCGGCAGAGGAGATCGTCCGCGGCTCTCCGGGGCGGCGCACGTATGTAATCCGCGTGTCCGGATGGGGTGCAGCGTGCAGCGCTTCAGCGCGGAACGGTGCACCGCTGGTCCGGGACCGCCACGAACCGTAACGGTCCCGGGACTGCAGCGCACCGCTTCGCGCTGCGCTGCGCCCGGGGACACGCATGGACTTGAGAGTGCGAGAGTGATCAATGAATCAACTGGATCTCAATGGCCGCAACGCCGTGGTGACGGGTGGCGCGTCGGGATTGGGGTTCGCGATCGCTGAGCGCCTCGTGGCATCCGGAGCAAAGGTCGTGATTTGGGATCTCAATGGCGAGGCAGCCCACGCCGCCGGCAGGAAGCTCGGCGGATCGAGCATCGCCGCCGACGTGAGCGATGTGACCTCGGTAGCAAGCGCCTTGCAGAAGACGCTCGCGATCGTGCCGGCGATCGACATCTTCATCAACAACGCCGGCATCAGCGGACCTAACGCCAAGCTGTGGGAGTACCCGATCAATGATTGGAAGCAAATCTTCGCGGTCAACGTCGAAGGGACGTTCTATTGCTGCCGGGCGGTCGTGCCGCTGATGCGCGAGCGAAATTACGGCCGGATCGTCAACATTGCCTCGGTTGCGGGCAAGGAGGGCAATCCGAATGCCTCCGCCTACAGCGCGAGCAAAGCCGCGGTGATTGCGCTCACGAAATCGCTTGGCAAAGAACTGGCGGACACCTCAGTCCGGGTAAATTGCGTCACACCGGCCGCGGTACGCACCCCGCTGTTCGCGCAAATGACGCAGGCGCATATCGACTACATGCTTTCGAAAATCCCTCTTGGCCGGCTTGGCGAGCCGCAGGAAGTCGCTGCGCTTGTCGCTTGGCTCGCCTCGGAAGAATGCTCGTTCAGCACCGGCGCAGTTTTCGATCTCTCCGGTGGTCGATCGACTTATTGAAATGAGCCCCTATCAGCAGCAAACAGGGGATCCTGCGTGCCAATCGACATTCATGCCCACTACGTTCCGCCGCAGCTGATCGACGCAATCCTCACGCGGGGCGAAGAGATCGGCGTACGGCTCGTTCAATCCGATGGCGCGCCGCCAGCGCTGCATTTCGATTACGGCTTCAAGGTGCGACCGTTCTTTCCGCGCCTGATCGAGCCCGTGGCCGAGCGGCGCGCCTGGCTCGACGCGCAAGGGATCGAGCGGCAGATCATCGGCACCTGGCCCGACATCTTCGGCTATGGGCTTGCCGCCGACGCCTGTATCGCCTGGCATCGAATGCTCAACGATACGCTGGCGGCGTGGTGCGCTGACAACTCGGATCGCTTCACCTGGATCGCGTCGGTTCCGCTCGGGCGAGCGGCGGCCGCGGGCGAGGAAGCCGAGCGCGCGATTTCGCTCGGTGCGTGCGGCGTGATCGTCTCCGCCAATGTCGAGAACGTCAATCTCGGCGAGTTGCCGCTCGATCCATTCTGGCGCAAGGCCGAAGCGCTTGGCTTACCGGTCTTGGTTCATCCGGTACTGGCCGGCCCGGCGCCGCGTGCCGCCAAATTCGCTCTCGCCCAGATTGCTCAGTACACGTTCGACACCACGCTCGGCGTCGGCTCGCTGTTGATGTCCGGTGTGCTCGACCGTTTTCCCCGCCTCAAGCTGGTGCTCGCCCACGGCGGAGGCGCTTACCCCTATCTTGCCGGCCGTTTCGATATCATGCATCGGCGCATGGACCGGGTCGCGCAAGGCGACGTCGCGGCCAAAGCGCCGTCCGCCTATGCCGGGCAAATGGCCTATGACACCATCGTGCATGCTCCCAAAGCGTTGCGATTTCTCATCGACGTCGTTGGACTTGATAATGTCGTGCTCGGGACTGATTATTCATTCCCGCCGGCGGACATGGAGCCGCTCGTGCTGCTGCGGTCGGCGCAATTGTCCGCCGCCGAGATCGAGGCGATTGCCGATGCAAATCCGCGCCGGCTGTTCGCGCGAATGCGCTGAGCGATGACGTCGCGCCGCGCGGCCGGTGGCGCCCCCGATAGCGAGAGCGATGGCGGTCGACGCTGGGTCGGCCGTTCGATCCGCCGCGTCGAGGATCCGGCGCTCGTCGCGGGACACGGCCGGTTCACCGGGAATCTCCCCGCGGCGCGCCACGTGCGCTTCGTGCGGAGCTCGGTCGCGTCGGGACGCATTGTCCGCATTCGCGCACCCGAAGGCGCGATGGTTCTCACCGCCGCGGAGCTTGCAGCGGTAAAGCCGATCCGGCCGATTCTGCACCGATTCAACTACGTGCCGATCGGTCAGTCGGTGCTGGCACGCGAGGTCGTGCGCTTCGTCGGCGAGCCGATCGCGGCGGTAGTTGCTTCGACGCGGGAGGAGGCTGAGGACCTTGCCGATCGCGTCGAGGTCGAAATCGAAGAGACGCCGGCACTGATCGGCGCAGACTCAGCGCTTGCGCGCGGCGCACCGCTCGTCCACGCCGAAGCCGCCGGAAACGTCGCGGTTGAAGGTCGCGTGCAGACGCCGGGCTTCGAAAGCCAAGTGGCGCGCGCGCATCGCCGGATCAGGATCGACATCCGCTCCCATCGCCAGAACGCGCTTCCGTTGGAGCCGCGCGCAGCGCATGCGGCATGGGACGCCGGGAACGCGCGCCTCACGCTGACCTGCGCGACGCAGATGCCGCACGTGACGCGCACAGCCATCGCCGATCTCATCGGAATGCCGGAATCGGACCTGCGGGTGATCGCGCCCGACGTTGGCGGCGGGTTCGGACAGAAAATGTCGCTGGCGGCGGAATTCGTGGTGGTGACCTGGCTTGCGCGCAAGCTCAAGACTTCAATGGCGTGGGTGGAGGATAGGCGCGAGAATCTCATCGCCTGTTTCCATAGCCGCGACCAGTCGATTTCGCTCGAGGGCGCGTTCGACCGCGACGCCAAGCTGATCGCATTGAACGCGGATATCGTCGCCGATGTCGGCGCCTATTCCTGCTATCCCACGACCTGCGCCGTCGAGCCGCTGATGGCGATGACGGAGCTGCCCGGCCCTTACGATGTGCGCGAATATTCCTGCGTCGCCCGCGGAGTCCTCACCAATACATGCCCGATGGCGCCCTACCGCGGCGTCTCGCGTCCGGTGATCACGCTTGCGCTCGAGCGGTTGATGGACAAGGCAGCTGCGGCATTCGGGCTCGATCCGATCGAGATCCGCCGCCGCAACCTGGTCAAAACCTTTCCTCACACCTCGGTGACGGGTCTCATCTACGATGAGGCGAGTTATATCGAGACCATGGAGGCGGCGGTCAAAGCCATCGGCGTGCCTGCGTTCCGCGCCCGCCAGGCGAAAGCGCGCGCCGAAGATCGCTACCTCGGTCTTGGGTTGGCGACGTTCTGCGAGCGCACCGGCTATGGCTCCCAAGCATTCGCCGCGCGCGGCATGGAGGTGACGCCAGGCTGGGAAACTGTCGAGCTGAGCATGGACCCCTCCGGCTTCGTCGAGGCGCGGATCGGCGCCTCGCCGCATGGACAGGGTCTTCGCACCACGCTGTCGCAGATCATCGCCGACGAGCTCGGCACTTCGCCGGAGCGCATCAAGATCGTGCACGGCGATACCGACCGCACGCCCTATGGGTGGGGCACTTTTGCGAGCCGCTCGCTGGTGATCGCCGGCGGAGCGAGCTTGATGGCGGCGCGCAAAGTACGCGCCAAGCTGACCCAGATGGCTGGCATCCTGCTCGAGGCGTCGGCCGGCGACATCGTGCTTGAAGCCGATGCCGCGCGTGTAGCCGGAACCGATCGCTCCATCCCGATCACGATGCTGGCGCGCGCCGCCTATCATCAAGCACATCGATTCAAAGGCGAGATCGTGCCCGGCATCGCCGAGAGCGCCACCTATGACCCGCTCGGCACGTTTTCCAACGCCTGCCACATCGCCGTGGTTGAGGTGGACATCGAGACCGGCCGCGTGCGCGTCGAAAAATTTCTCGTGGCCGAGGATGCCGGGCGCCTGATCAATCCGATGATCGTCGACGGGCAGATTCACGGCGGCGTGGCCCAGGGCATCGCCAACGCGCTGTTCGAGGAGATCATCTACGACGAGACCGGCAACATTCTCACGGCGAGCCTGGCAGACTATCTGCCGCCGACCGCGCGGGAAATCCCAGACATCGAAATCCATCATCTGGAGACGCCGACGCAAGCCTCGCTCACCAAGGCCAAGGGGCTGGGCGAGGGCGGGGCAATCGGCGCGCCGGCGGCGGTGATCAACGCCATCAATGATGCGCTCGCGCCGTTCGGCGTCTCGATCAACGAGTTTCCGGCAACCCCGCAGCGCATCCGCGCGGCGCTGCGCGCCGCCGGCGCATTCAAATAAAGAATAATCTCTTGAGGTAGGACGGCCGGACAGCAAAACTCCGTTCATTCCCGCGAAAGCGGGAATCCAGGGGAAAGCGCTGGGTCCCCGCGGGCGGGGACGAACGCTGGAGTGAGTTCAGCAAGGAAGGTCTGACATGACCTTCATCGGCCGCTCTGTAACCCGTCTCGAGGACCGTCCGTTGGTGACGGGCTGCGGCGCGTTCGCCGCCGATATCGCTTTTCCACACATGCTGCATATGCGCGTTGTGCGCTCCGAGCACGCGCACGGCCGCATCGTATCAATCGACGCCCGAGCCGCGCTGGCGCTGCCGGGCGTGACGGCGGTGTGGACGTCGGCCGACGTCGCCGAGGTTCCTCCTATCGATTTTCGCCTGACCCGAGTCGAAGGATTGATGCCGTACCGGCAGCCAATCCTGGCCCGTGAGCGCGTGCGCTATGTCGGCGAGCCCGTGGCGGCGGTGTTCGCGAGCGATCCATATTTGGCCGAGGATGCCGCCGAGGTAGTCGCGATCGAGGTCGAAGATTTGCCCCTCGTGCTCGACGCGAGCGAAGCGCCAGGGGAATTCGAGCCCGGATGTTCGACCGAAGCGGCGGTCGTGGAAAAGTCCTATGGCCAGCTCGCGGCCGCGTTTCACGACGCCGCGGTCGTAGTCGAGCTGGACCTCGCGATCGGGCGCCATTCCGGCGTTCCGTTGGAGACGCGCGGCGCGATCGGACATTACGACGCCGCGCGCGACGTGCTGGAGCTCTACGGCGCCGCCAAAGTTCCGCACTGGAACCGCGACAACATCGCCCGCATGCTCCGCCGCAGCCCGGCGAGCGTGCATCTCCTCGAAGGCCACGTGGGCGGAGGGTTCGGTATTCGCGGCGAGCTTTATCCCGAGGACGTGTTGGTTTGTCTCGCCGCGCTGCGGTTCGGCCGGCCGGTGAAATGGATCGAGGACCGGCGCGAGCATCTGATCGCGGCCAATCATTCGCGCCAGCAACGTCACAAGCTGCGCGCCGCCGTCGACCGCGATGGCCGCCTCCTCGCGATCGACGACGAATTCTTCCACGATCAGGGCGGCTACGTGCGCACCCACGCGGCGACTGTGCCCGATCTCGCCGCGGCCATGTTACCGGGGCCTTACCGGCTGCCGGCTTATCGGGCGGTCGGGCGCGTGCGGCTCACGAACAAGACGCCGTGCGGCACCTATCGCGCGCCGGGCCGGTTCGAAAGCACTTTCGTGCGCGAGCGGTTGATGGACGCGATCGCGGCGCGGCTCTCGATCGATTGCGTTGAGGTGCGCCGCCGTAACCTCATCGACAAGGACGAGATGCCATACCGGCGTTCGCTGGGAACGCTCGGCACCGAGGTCGTGCTCGACTCCGGCGACTATGCCGGCCTTCTCGACAAGGCGTTGGCGGCTGCCGAATGGGGCGATCTCCAGGACGAGCTCGCGCGCCGGCGCGCCCGCGGCGAATGCGTCGGCGCGGGACTTGCACTTTTCGTCGAGAAGAGCGGGCTCGGGCCGTTCGACGGCGTGCGGGTGTCCGTCGATACCTCCGGCATGGTGGAAGTGGTGACCGGCGCCGCTTCACTCGGCCAGGGCATCGAGACCGTGGTCGCCCAGATCTGCGCCGATACACTCGGCGTCGACTATCGACATGTGCGGGTCGTGCACGGCTGCACCGACCGCATCGCATTCGGGATGGGGGCCTTTGCATCGCGCGCCACGGTGATGACCGGGGAGGCGACGCGGCGCGCCGCGGTCGAGGTGCGCGCCAAGGCGATCGAGGTCGCCGCCGAGCTCATGCAGCAAGACGCTGACGCGCTCGCGGTGGTCGACGCGCGAGTGGTGCGAAGCGGCACCGATGGTCCCTCCATCACGCTGGGCGAAGTCGCCAGGGCGTTGGAGCCGACATCGAAGCTCCTTGGCGAGCGGGCGCCCGGCCTTTCGGCGCTCGCAGGCGGGTTTGCGCAGGGCATAGGCGGCACGCTGCTCGAGGAATTCCGCTACGACGAGCGGGGCGAGCCGCTATCGGTCAATTTCGCCGATTACCTCCTGCCGACGGCCCATGAAGTGCCGGCGCTCGACGTCCTGATCCGGGAGGACGCCCCGTCGCCGCTCAATGTGCTCGGGTTGAAGGGAGCAGGCGAAGGCGGCATTAATGCCGTCGGCGCCGCAATCGCCGCGGCCATCGACGACGCGCTCGGCATGCCCGGCGCGATCACCCAGCTGCCGGTGACGCCGCAACGGCTGCGCGAGATTCTCGATCGCGCAGGGTCGTGATACCTGGTTCCCTCATGCGCCGGTTTGACCGGCGGCTTCATTCGCGAAAACTTTTACTGATTGCCGGGTCATAAGCGCGTTTACGCGCGTCTTCCGACGCGGTAGGCCCCGGAATGGCCGGGATGGAGGTCACTGCGCCGTGATGCCGGCTGCTTTGATGATCGGCCACCACTTCTCGATCTCGGCTTTGTGGTGCGCGTGAAGCGCCGCCGGCGTGAGCTTTTCGCGCGGCGGCATTTCCAGACCGAGATCGGCGACCCGCTGGCGCACCACCGGATCGGCGAGCGTATCCACGACTGCGGCGTTGAGCCTGGCAATGACGTCCTGCGGCGTGTTCTTTGGCGCCCAAAGGCCGTGCCATAGAGCAATGTGAAGGCCGGGCACTCCTGCTTCGTCGATCGTCGGAATGTCCGGCGCTGCCACCCAGCGGGTCTTGGCCAGAACGGCATAGGCCTTGATCTTGCCGCTCGGCAAATACGGCAGCGCCGTTGATGCCTCGGTGGGTCTCACATCGATTTGCCCGGCCACCAAGTCGTTCATCGCCGGGCCGCCGCCGCGATAAGGGACGAACTGGAAGCGGGTCCCGGTCTTCTTTTCGAAATCGATGAGGCTGACGTGTCCGGAGCTGCCGACCCCGACGATGGCAGCGGTGGCCTGGCCCGGATTGGCCTTGAGCCACGCAATTAATTCCTGGATGTCATTGGCGAGAAAGCCTTTCCTTGCCGTTATCAGCAGCGGCGCAATCGGCAGCAGCGACACCGGTTCGAGATCCCTCAACACGTCGTACGCAATCGGATAGATCGCCGGAGCGCCGACGTGGGTCGTCCAATTGCCCATGCTGAGCGTGCGGCCGTCCGGCGGTGAGCGCACGACGCGGCCGATGGCGATGGTTCCGGTGGCGCCTGGCACATTCTCGACGATGAGCGGCTGGCCCAGCGATATTCGCATCCGCTCCGTTATGATTCGCGCCAGCGTGTCCGTTGGCCCGCCTGGCGCAAATCCGACTATGACCGTGATCGGGGCTGATGGATCGGCCTGGGCGCCCGTTGCGCCCAGCGCGGCAGCAAGCGCGACGGCGAACACTGTCCTCATGTCGCACCTCGCATCCTACATGCGTGCGCGGCGCGCCTCACACCGACAGCAGACGGCGTTGCACTGCGACGTCTTTAGCGAGGTCGGCCATGCGGCCGTGCCATTGTAGCTGCCCTTTCTCCAAAACATAAGCGCGGTCGCAGACGAGCTCGGCGAAATGGATGTTCTGCTCGGATAAGAGCACCGACAATCCTTCTTTCTTGAGCTCGATGATGGTGGTGGCCATCTGCTCAACGATGACCGGCGCGACGCCCTCGGAGGGTTCATCGAGCAGCAGCAGCAGCGGGTTGCCCATCAGGGTGCGGGCAACGGTGAGCATCTGCTGCTCGCCCCCGCTCATATGGGCGCCGCGACGGTCGGGCATGTCGCGCAGATTGGGAAAGACCGTGAAGAGCTTTTCCGGCGTCCAGGACGGCGCGGGCCGCCCGTCGGGATGATGACGCAGCGGCTGGCGGCCGACGTCGAGATTCTCGAGCACGGTCAGATCGGAGAAGATGCGCCGGTCCTCCGGCACGAAACCAAGCCCCCGGCGCGCGATCTCGAATGGCTTGAGACGAGAGATATCCTCGCTCAGGAAGCGGACCATGCCACTGCGTTGCGGGATCAGCGCCATCACGGCTTTGAGCGTCGTCGATTTGCCGGCGCCGTTGCGGCCCATCAGCGCGACCACCTCGCCACGGCCGACGTGGAAGGACGGCTCGAACAGGATTTGCGCGGCGCCGTACCACACCCTGAGCCGCTCGACCTCGAGCATGGCCGCGCTCATGGTCGCACCTCCGCGTGGGGCGCAAACGTGCGGCCGGTGCCCAGATAAACCTGCTGCACCCGCGCGTTGTCGCGAATGGCCTCGGCGTTGCCCTCGGCGATCAGCACGCCGCGCGCGAGAACGATGATGCGGTCCGCATAAGCGAATACCACATCCATCGAATGTTCGGTGAACAGCACCGAAATCCCGCGTTCAACGACCAGGCGCTTCACCAAGGCAATCAGCTCGTTGCGCTCGCGTGGCGCCATGCCGGCGGTCGGCTCGTCCATCAGCAGCAGGCCCGGCTCGCTGGCAAGCGCGATCGCGAGCTCGACGCGCTTGACGTCGCCATAGGCAAGTTCCTTGCAAGCGCGCGCGGCCGAGGAAGCCATGCCGACCTGCTCGAGTAGGTCGAGCGCCCTGTCACGATGGCGCGTCGCCAGCGCCGCGCCGAACCGGAAGATCTCCCCGTGATGGCTGACCAGCGCCATCTGGACGTTCTCGGCAACCGTCATCGAGCCGAAGGTGGCTGCGACCTGGAAGGTGCGGCCGACGCCGAGGCGCCAGATGTCGCGCGGCTTGAGGCCGACGATGCTGCGCTCGGCAAATTTGATGTCGCCGTGATCAGGCGCGATCTGCCCGTTGATCATGTTGAAGCAGGTCGATTTGCCCGCGCCATTCGGGCCGATCAGCGCCAGAAATTCGCCCTTGCCGACATCGAAGCTGACGTTCTCGACGGCGTGCACGCCGCCAAAAGCCTTCGAGAGGTTGCGGACGTGCAGCACGCTCATGCGAGCTTTCTCCGCGCCGCCATTCGCTTGCTCAGCGCACCGACGATGCCGCCGGGAAAAACCAGCACCAGCAGCAGGATCACCGCGCCGAGGAGCCCGCGCCAAAATGCGGTTTGGCGCATGACGTTGTCCTGCAGGACCATGAAGACGGCGGCGCCGACGCTCGGCCCGGTCAGAGTCTGGATGCCCCCCAAGAGCACCATGACCATGGCGTCGATCGAGCGCGAGACCCAGGCCACGTCGGGTGAGATCGTCCCTTTGGCGAAGGCGAACGCGCCGCCGGCGATGCCGGCAAACGTGCCCGCGATGGCAAAGGCGATCCAGTGCACGCGCTTGACGTTGATCCCGATCGATTCCGCGCGTAATGCCGAATCGCGCCCGGCCCGCATGGCGTAGCCGAACGGCGCGAAGAGGAAACACCGCAACAGGAGAACGCCCGCAACGACAAGCGCAAGCGTCAACAGATAAAACGCGGCGCGGGTGTCGAATGGCGGCTGCGGCCAGATGCCGAGAATGCCATTCGAGCCGCCGGTGACCTCCTCCCACTGAAACAGGATCGACCACACGATTTGCGCAAACGCGAGCGTGAGCATCGCGAGATAAACGCCGGAGAGCCGGACCGCGAACCAGCCGAACAGCAGCGCGCCCATGAGGGCCGCAAGCGGCGCCGCGATGAGCGCGACCGGGGTCGCGGCGGCGAGAAATTTCACCATCAGCGCTGCGCCGTAGGCGCCCAGCCCGAAATAGGCGGCGTGGCCGAACGAATGCATACCGCCCGGTCCCATGATGAAATGCAGCGAAGTGGCGAACAGTACCGCGATCAGCACGTCGATCCCGAGTACGAGCGCATAGGGCGAGGCCTTATCCGTGAGCGGCAGCAGCAGGAGGCAGGTGAGCAGCGCGGCCGCGGCCGCCTTGAGCGGCCAGGTCGCAGGCCGGATCGGATCATCGATGTCGGCGGGATTGCGCACCGCGCCTTGCGGGCGTCCGAGCAGCCCGTAAGGGCGCACGATCAGCACGATCGCCATCACCAAAAATTCTGCCACCAGCGTGAGCTTGGAGAAGTTGACGGTAACGGCGCCGAAATGAACGAGTCCGATCCCGATGCACAGCGCCTTCACCTCGGCGATGATGACGGCAGCGAGGAAGGCGCCGGTGATCGATCCCATGCCGCCGACGACCACCACCACGAAGGCATCGCTGATTACGACGAGGTCGAGCCCCAGATTGGCGGGCTCACGCGCCACCTGCAGCGCGCCGCCGAATCCGGCGAGGAAGGCGCCCAGCGCGAAGACAACCGTAAACAGCATGGCTTGGTTGACGCCGAGCGCGCCAACCATCTCGCGGTCCTGCGTGGCCGCGCGGATCAGCCGTCCGAAACGGGTCTTCGCCAGCATCAGGTGCAGAAGCAGCAGCACGAGCGGACCGATCGCGATCAGAAAAAGGTCGTAGCTCGGAAAGTTGCGCCCTAGAATTTCGACCGAGCCGCGCAAGCCCGGTGCGCGCGGGCCGAGCAAATCTTCGGGTCCCCACACATATTGCGCCGCATCGTTGAAAATGAGCACCAGCGCGAACGTCGCGAGCAGCTGGAAAAGCTCCGGCGCCTGATAGATGCGGCGCAACAGCAGGATCTCGACCACAGCTCCGAGCGCAGCCACCACCAAGCCGGCGACGACGATGCCGCCCCAGAAGCCGACACCGCCGGCGAGCTTAGTCGCAAACGTGGCCGCCAGATAAAGCCCGAGCATATAGAACGAGCCGTGGGCGATATTGATGATGCGGGTGACGCCGAAAATGAGCGACAAGCCGGCGCCCACGAAAAACAGGCTCGACGCCGCAGCGAGCCCGTTGAGCGCCTGGAACAGGAGGGCTTCAAGACTCATGGGACGAGGAAGCCGCTCGGTTTGCGGTCGCCGTCGTCCCCGCGAAAGCAGGGACCCATGACCACCGACTCTGGAATATGAGTCCCCAGCATAAGCACGTTTACGCGCGTCTTCGACGCGCTATGCGCAGGACGACGAGCCAGCGAGCTGATTGGTCGGATAACCGCGATCAGTTCATCGCCGCCGCATGGTCGATGGCGCGGAATTCGAACGGTCCCAAGGGGCTGTCGAGCTTGAGTCCGCGGAACGCGGCGACGACCTTGTCCGTGTCGGTCGAGGCGGCTTTGGCGATGCCGGCGGCGAGCGCGTGCATGGTGACGTAACCGACCACGGAGCCGAGCCGCGGATAGTCGTTCCAGCGCTTCTGATAGGCCGTCATGAAGGCGGTGTGCGCTGGCGTCTTGATCTCGTCCCAGGGATAGCCGGTGACGATCCATCCCACGGGGGCCTCGTCCTTAAGCGGATCGAGATATTCCGGCTCGCCCGAGAGCAGGCTGACGACGGTGCGGTTCTTAAACGTGCCGCGGGTCGTGCCCTCGCGAACGAGCTTGGCGAGATCGCCTCCGAACAGCACGTTGAAAATGGCGTCAGGCTTGGCGTCGTCGATCGCCTGCACGACCGCCCCGGCATCGACCTTGCCGAGCGGCGGGGCCTGCTCGGTCACGAACTCGACATCGGGCTGCGCCTTCTTGAGCATCTCCTTGAACCAGGTCGCAGCCGACTGGCCGTACTCGAAGTTGGGATAGACAACGGCCCAGCGTTTCTTTTTTGCTGCGATCGCGTCGGGCATCAACATTGCGACCTGCATATAGGTCGAGGGCCGCAGGCGGAACGTGTACTTGTTTCCGTTCTGCCAGGTGATCTTGTCGGTCAAAGGTTCGGCCGCCAGGAAGAACACCTTCTCCTTGGCCGCGAATTCGGTAACCGCGAGCCCGATATTGGACAGGAAAGTGCCGGCGATGATGTTTGTCCCCTCGCGCGTGACGAGCTCGTTGGCGACGCGGACTGCGTCGCCCGGGCTGGCGCCGTCGTCGCGCGAGACCACTTCGAGCTTTTTGCCGAGGACACCCGACTTGGCGTTGATCTCCTCGACCGCGAATTCCCAGCCCTTCTTATAGGGCTCGAGGAACGCGGGCGCAGCCTTGTAGCTGTTGAGCTCGCCGATCTTCACCGTGTCCTGGGCGATGGCAGGGGTGCCGAGACAGACGGCGCTCGCTGTGACGAGCCAAGCAAGCCGGGATCTGGTGCTCATGCGGGGCTCCATCTCGTGAGGTTCCGCTCATTGCGGTTGCGTACAAGTAGTGAACCGCCTCCGAGCCTTGTCAAGGTCACCGCCGTCCGCTCGGTGCGCTCTCTTTGCCGCTGCGCATCGCGCAGCGCGCGAGGGCGGAATTACTTGCGGTCGCGCAGGCGGTCCATCAGCGACTTCTCCTGCCCGCCGTCGATCTCGATCTGGGTGCCGTTGACCATGTGCATCAGCGGCGAAGCCAGCATGACCACCAGGGTCGCGACCTCCTCGACCTCGGCGATGCGGCCGAGCGGGATCGACGCCGGCGCGAGCTTGTCGGCTTCCTCGTAGGGCAGTTTCATGTCGCGCGACATCGCAGCGACCAGCCCGGCCCAGCGCTCGGTGCGCACGGGGCCGGGATTGACCGCGCAGAAGCTGATGTTGTGCTTGCCGTATTGGCCGGCGAGCGACATCGTGAGGTTTTGCCCCGCGGCATTGGCTGCGCCCGGCGCGATCTCCCAATATGACGCCTTGACGCCGTCGTTGCCGATCAAGTTGACGACCCGGCCGCCGCCCTGTTTGACCATGATCGGCAGCACGTAGCGCAGGCAACGTACATAGCCCATGAATTTGAGCTGCAGCGACTGCTCCCAGTCGGCCTCAGAGAGATGCTCGAGCACGCCGCCGGGCGAGGAGCCGGCATTGTTGACCAGAATGTCGAGGCGGCCGAGTGCCTTGTGCGCCTGCGCGACGAGAGTTTTGGCATCGGCGTCCTTGCTGAGATCGGCGGGGATCGGCACGATCCGGCGGTTTGTTTCGCGCGCGATTTCAGTCGCCGTCTGTTCGAGCGGCTCCTTGCGCCGGGCGCAGATCGCGACGTCGACGCCTTCCCGCGCAAGCGCGCGGGCAATGCCTTTGCCGATGCCGGCGCTGCCACCGGTCACCAGCGCGGTCTTGCCGTCGAGCTGAAGGTCCATGTCGGTCTCCTTGTGCGATCTTACCTTGGTAGCGCGGCTCACGCCGACTTGTGTGCGAGCCAGCGGCCCGCTTCCGCGGCCGAGAAAAGTTCTGCGAGCGCCGCGTTCACTGCCGCCGGCTCCTCGCTATTGATGGTGTGGCCCGAGTGCGGCTCTCCCACAGCGTCGGGCGCTTGAGCTGAAGGTTGAGCATGGTGTGGGCGTGGCCCTCGGCCGAGTGCTCCGAGAGCATGCGCGCAAACTCGCTCCAGCCGCGCGGGTCCTTGTGCTTGAAAGCCTGCCGCATCGGCGCATCCGCGTATTTGGCGGCCGCGGCGATGATGCCTTCCTCGGCGAACATCTTTCCCGTCTCTGCCGCCAGAGCCCGCATGGCCTCGCGCGTGAGAGCGTCCGGCGCCGAGCCCCAGCCGCAGCCGGCGGCGGCCACCGACAGGCAGCGCAGCGGATAACGGATGCCGACGTGCAACGCGGTGTAGCCGCCCATGGAGTGCCCGACCACGTGCGCCTTGTCGATGCCGAGCGCATCCATCACGGCGATCGCGTCGTCGCGGGCGATCTCCTGCGAGTAGCGCGCAGGATCGGAGGGGACGTCCGATGGCGGATAGCCGCGTTGGCTGTAGGTGACGCAGCGGTGCTGGCGGCAAAAATAGCGCGCAGCGGCGGAAGGCTAGTTGAGCGAGTCGGCGTCCGCAATGCCGCGGTCAGCTCGCCATGATCGCTTTCGCGGCGTGGCCGACCGCTTCCACATCATCGCCGGCATCGAGGAAAGCGACGATGCGGCAGGGACAGGCTTCCAGCCCCTGATAACGCCAGGGGAACGCGCCGATCAGCGCCCGCTTGTTGAGCATGAGCTCGATGTCGCCGCCGAGATTCTCGGCGTGCAGCAGCCCTTCCTGGAACGCCCAGCTATGAAATGGAAAGACGTCGGCCGTGACCCGACGTCCGGATTTTTTGTGGCTGTATTCGAACGTGCCGAAGAACTCGGCCGGCGCCTTGCCGTGCTGCTTGGTGAATTGCGCGGCAAGATCGGGGCGCATGGTACGGATCGAGGTATTCATGGCGTGGTCGCACGATCCTGTGTCCATGCCCCACCATTTGATCTTCTTCTTTAGCATCCAATGCAGCGTGTCGAGATTGGGGCCCGGGTGAAAGCAGAAATACTTCACCAGGTCCTGCCGCGGCCGGCCCTCGTAATGGCGATGCCAACCTGTATGGAGCAGCAGGATGTCGCCCTCCCGGATGTCGGCGCCCGCGCTCTCGATGATCTCCGGCGTGATCACGGACCAATCCGACATTTTGGCGGAGATATCGACCACGACGCCGCGACTGACCAAATAATCGAGCGGCAGCGAGGCCATGTCGCCTTTGGGATCGTCGGTCGCGTGCATAGCGCCGTCGAAATGAGTGCCGACGTGAAGCGCGGTCTCGATACGCTGCGCGACAATTATCTGCGTCTGCAGGTTCTGCGCGTAGTACATCCTGTTGCCGGCGTATCCGACCCAGCCCGGGGTGTGCACGTTCATCACGTGGCTCATGTCGACGATTTTCATTTCCTCGCCCCTCCCAGCGCAGAGCTCTTGAACCGCAGTTGGTTTTTTCAGCGCCGCTTCGAGTTTCGCGCCCTCGCAACTTTCAGCCAAAGCGGCCGACTCACTCTAGCTTGACGCCGGTCGCGCGCACGACCGGTCCCCACTTCGCCTGCTCCGCCTCCACGAAAGCCGCGAACTCGTCGGGCGTGCTCGGTCGAGGGAATGTCGGGCAGCGCCTGGATGCGCGCGTCTGACGTCACCGCCAGCGCGCTGAGCGCACCCGACCTGATGTGCGGCAGCAAGAACGGCACGTCGGCCACGATCACCTGGATGTGTCCGCCGAGCATGTCGCCTACCGCCGGACCGATGCCGCGATAGGGGACGTGCACGAGATCGAGGCCGGCGGCGATCTTGAGCAATTCGACCGCCAGATGAGTGATCGAGCCTGCTCCGGCCGAGCCGAAATTGATCTTGCCGGGACGCGCGCGGGCATAGGCGAGGAAGTCGGCGAATGTATTGACGCCCAGCGCGGGATGGACGATCAAGACCTCCGGCACGCGCACGACGAGCGTGAGGAGCGCCAAGTCCTTCTGCCAGTCGAACGGCATCTTGCTCGTCATGAACGGAATGGCGGAGAGCGCCGCAGCGCCGGCGAGACAGATGGTATAGCCGTCGGGCGCGCTCTTGGCGGAGGCGTCGACGCCGGTGAGCCCCCCGGCACCCGCGCGCGCCTCGACCACGACCTGCTGGCCGAGTTCGGCGCCAAGTCCGTTGGCGAGCGAGCGGGCGAATAAATCCGCCGCGCCGCCCGCGGCGAATGGCACGATCAGCCTGATCGGTCGATTCGGAAAATCCTGGGAGCGTGCCGCGAGCGGCCAGAGGAGCGCAACGGCGAGAGCAAAGATCAACGCGCGGCGTGACATAGCTCAAGCCGATTTCAAGCCCGGCGCGGAAACGGGGCGCGCGAGGCCGAGGTGATCGCGCAGCGTCGAACCCGCATAGTCGCCCCGGAATAGGCCGCGCCGCTGCAGCTCGGGCACGACCAGATCGACGAAGTCTTCGAAGGCTTTTGGGAAATGGGCCGGCATGACGATGAAGCCGTCCGCGCGCTCTCCCGTGAACCACTCCTCCAGCATGTCCGCGATCCGTTTCGGCGTGCCGTGTATCACCCAATGGCCGCGCGCGGCGGCGGTGATGTTGTAGAGATCGCGCAGCGTCATCTTCTCGCGCCGGGCCATCTCCAACAGCGTCTTCGAGAAGGCCTGGCCGCGCTCCGTCTTGGCGGGGAAGTCCGGCACCGGACCGTCGAGGGGATAGCCGGAAATGTCATGACCCAGCCGCTGCGACACCAGCGCCAGCGCGTTGGTGGACGTGAGCCAGCTCTGCAGGCGCGCGAGCTCGTCCCTTGCCTGCTGATCGCTCTCACCGATGATCGGCATCACGCCGGGCAGGATCGCAACATGCTCCGGCGCGCGGCCATGCTTCACCACGCGCTGCTTCAGGGCGTCATAGGCGGCCTTGGCCGAAGCCGCATCCCCGTTGACCACCGAGAAAACCAGATCGGCCGAGCGCGCCGAAAGCTCCTGCCCCGGCGGCGAGCCGCCCGCCTGAATGATCACCGGGTGGCCCTGCGGGCAGCGCTCGATGTTGAGCGGGCCCTTGACGGAAAAGAATCGCCCCTTGTGATTGAGCGGCCTCACCTTCGCTCTGTCGAGAAAAGTGCCGGTCGCCTTGTCGGCAGTGATTGCCCCATAGTCCCAGGTGTCCCACAGCCCGCGCACGACATCCACGAACTCGGTCGCGATCTCGTAGCGCAGATCGTGCTCGTTGAGCCGTTCCTTGCTGAAGTTGAGGGCTGCCGCATTATGCGTGCTGGTGACAACGTTCCAGGCCGCTCGGCCGCCGCTGATATGATCGAGTGAGGCAAAACTGCGCGCGACATGGAACGGCTCGCTGAAGCTCGTGGACACGGTCGCGCCGAGCCCGATATGCCGCGTCGCCGGTGCCGAGCACGAAGACGCCGAGATGCATCTGACGCTTGGACATCGCTCTCCCTTTTCCCGGAGGGCTTCTTCGCCGGCCCCGGTCACTGATCAACGCGGATGTTCTTCTCGCGCACGATGGCCGCCCACTTCTGCAGTTCGGATTGGACCTTGCTCGCGAGAACGCCGGGGCTGCCGCCGACCGGATCGATGCCGAGTTTCTCGAGAGCCTCCTTGATGCGCGGGGAGGCAAGCACGGCGTTCGTCGCGCTATTCACGCGGACGACGATCGATCTGGGCGTGCCGGCCGGCGCGAACAAACCGAACCAAACCATCGTATCGTAGCCGGGAAGGCCGGCTTCCGAAATCGTGGGCTGATCGGGCAAGACCAGCGAGCGGTTGGCGCCCGCGACGCCTAACGCGCGAATTGTTCCGGCCTGGAGATAGCCGAGCGAGGTGGAGATGCCGTCGAACATGTAATGCAGCCGGCCGGCCATCAGATCGGTCAAGGCCGGGGCGGAGCCACGATAGGGCACGTGGTTGGCTTCGATCTTCGCCATCGAATTGAAGAGTTCGGCGCCGAGATGATTGATGCTGCCGGTGCCATAGGAGCCGAAGCTGAGCTCGCCCGGCCGGCTGCGCGCCAAAGCGATCAGTTCGCCGACGGATGTTGCCGGCAGCGGCGGCGGCACAATCAAGAGCAGCGGTGACGATGAGATGAGCACGATGGGCGTGAAGTCGCGAACCGGATCGTAGGGCAGATGCGAGTAGACGCTGGAGTTGGTGCCATGGGTGCTGCCGGTGCCCACGAGCAGCGTATAGCCGTCCGGCGGAGCCTGCGCCACGGCGGCGGCACCTATCATGCCGCCCGCGCCTCCACGATTCTCGATGATCACCGGTTGTCCGAGCTCTTCACTGAGGTTGGGCGCAATGATGCGGGCAACCACATCGACGCCGCCGCCGGCGACAAACGGCCAAAGATAGGGAACGAGCATGCGTTGCCGCGAGTGATCTTTGAGCCAACATCGCCACGCGATCTTGACTCAGCTCCTGACCAAAACAAACTCGATTTTTGCAGCCGCGGCGGGCTGGCGGAGCGCGCTGGAAGCCGGAATATCCGGTTCATATAGTTGGTCTTCTTAGCACGCGTCACATGCGTCCCGCTCGACGACGCCGCGCACAGGGGCGAGTGAGGGCACGATAATGTGGGCGATTGCCACGAACGCGTTCGATCGCGCGAGGTTGCGCCAGCGGACCAGCCGCGCCCTGCCTGAGCTGACCTTTTCACGGTCGAAGCAGCCGATAGCAACCTATTCCTTGACCGCGCCCGTCATCGCCGAGACGTAGTGCTCCACGAAGAAGGCGTAGAGGATCACCAGCGGCAGCGAGCCGACCAGCGCGCCTGCCATCAGCGAGCCCCAGCGGTAGATGTCGCCGTCCACGAATTCGTTGACGATCGCCACCGGCACCGTCTTGTTCTCGGTCGAGGAAATGAAGGTGAGCGCGTAGATGTACTCGTTCCAGCACAGCGTGAAGCAG
>WNFI01039731.1_pt1 | contig 22223 bp, 19 predicted proteins | sample 5400471 | NCBI WGS metagenome assembly WNFI01 (sample SAMN13153348, study PRJNA577476) | soil metagenome | isolation source: 100 cm saprolite on Douglas fir-dominated hillslope | place: USA:California | collected 2013-09-17
GACCTCGTCGGCCGCAAGATGGGACGCGAGGAGGGCAAGACCGCGCTCGGCCTCGCCGCCGAGATCGAGAAGCTGGTGCCGCAGCTCGCGGCCTCGTCGGACGCGAACCTCGCGGCGATCGGCGACGCGCTCACGACCGCGGTGGCGCGCATGCGCGAGACGGTTCAGTGGGTCGCGAAAACTTACCCGACCAACCCCGCCGCTGTCGCCGCCGGATCGGTCTACGTGCTGAAGCTCATGGGCGTGGTGCTCGGCGGCTGGATGCTGGCGCGCTCGGCCGACATCGCTTCGCGCCAGCTCGCCGCGGGCGAGGGCGACGCCGCCTTCCTCAAGGGCAAGATCCTTACCGCGCGCTTCTTCGCCGACCACGTCATGGCGCAGGCGGGCTCGTACATGTTGGCCGCGACGCGCGGGGCGGACAGCGTGCTGGCGATGGAGGAAGCGCTGCTGTAACCCATCAGGCCGCGCGTAGCGCGAATTCCACCCTCACCGACTCGAATGGAAACTCGACCGCACCGGAATCGGTGCGGTCGAGCAGACCCGCATCGAGCAGCGCTTTGACGTCGCCATGAACAGCCTTGACGTCGCGTTCCACGCGCCGCGCGGCTTCCCTGATCGAAATCGGTCCCGCACCCGTCATTGCCTTCAATATCTCCCAGCGCTTTGCCGTCAGGACCTGCCAGAGCAGTTCCGGTGATGCGAATGCGATGTGTGCTTCGCGCTCCGGCCGGCCCGTCTTCATTGCGCGAGCCGACTCACGCAGCGCTTCCCGGACAGGCTGAACTTCAAGAACGACCGTTTTCATGGTTCCACCTCTCGACATCCTTATTGAAATCCGCCATCAGCCGATCGGGCGAGAAGAACCGGTAGGTCCTTTGCGATTTGCCGAAATGCCGGTGATCGCCCTTGCCGCGTTCGTTGTCGTAGAGAACGACACATTCACCGTCCACGACGTAGGCCAGCCGGTACTTGAAATGATGAGTCGACGGCGGCAGCGGATCCTCGAGGCGCCAAACAACCAATTCGATGAACGCGTCGGGCGCTGTCACGACCCGGCGACGGATCAGCGCCACGGCCTTCATGTTGGAGAGAATACCAACACTCTTCGAGTGTTGTCAATAGCTCCAACAGTCGAGCTCGATGGCTAGCGCAGAGCGGGCCGGGATCCTCGACCTGCTAGGCCGCCCGCCGTCGATCCCGCCCGAACGGATCGCCCGCGATCGCTTCGGAGTGCATGGCGCAGAGCCAGCGGCCCCCGCTTCGAATCCAGGTGGACGAGTTGGCGGCCTCGAGCTCGAGCGGCTTGCCGTCCACCGTCAACGACTCCCTCACCTTGTAGGCGACGATCGCGACATCGTCCGCCACCATGCGGACCTTGACGTCGTCGAGCTCGAAGTTCTCGACCGACCAAGGCGCGCTCGCCATCATCTTGGCGAACGACTTGTGGTCTATCTGGCTCACGCCCTGCGCGCCGGTGACGAGGCAGGGATCGTTGGTGAGCTCCAGCGCCGCGTCGGCGTCCTTCTCCCGCAACGCCGTCCAGTAGCGTTTTTCCAGGCTCAGCAGTTCGGTTTCCACGGATTGCTTGGGCATGGCAGCCTCCGGGCGGGGAACATGATGGATCGACCCCGGACCGCGCGGGAAAGTTCGCTCGCGACCCACCGGCCATCGCGGTCGATCCGCCCATCGAAATTTCGACAGCCCCACCAAGAAAAATAGTAGGCCGCGCCGCGTCGATTCCGCTCCCGTCCCATTCGACTGTCCGCGAAGGCCCCGATTTCCGGGTGCCGCGCGGGAGCGAACGATGGATTTCCTTCTTCTCAGCCTGGAAGCGCTACGCCGCCTGGCGCAACGGGCCGGACCCTACCTCATGATCGATATGGTGATGCCGGGCGGAACGCTGATCGCCCTGCTGCTGTACTGCTATCGGCGCGCCAGGCGCCGGTGCGCCGATCAGGCCGCGGCGGCGGTTCGCACGGGCGCCTTGTCGGTGAGCTCGTTGCGATAGCACACGTGCGACTTGCCGTCGGCGCGCGCGAGCTCCTTGGCGGCGTACATCGCCTTGTCGGCGTCGGCGAGCACGCCGGAAGGGCCGTCGCCGAAGCGGTATTCGGCCACGCCGCAGCTCACCGAGACGCGCGTCTCGACGCCGGGAGCGATTTCGCACGGCGTGGATTCGATCGCGTTCACGATGCGTTCCATCACCATCTTGAGCGCGCGGTTGCGATGGAGCCCCACGACGAACTCGTCGCCGCCCCAGCGCGCCACCCAGTCGCCGCGGCGCGTGTTGAGCCCGAGGAGGGCGGCCAGGTGCGAGATGCAGGCGTCGCCGGCGCTATGCCCATGGGTGTCGTTGATCGCCTTGAAGGCGTTGATATCGAAGAAGGCGATCTGGAAGGTCTGCAGGTCGCGTTCGGCGCGCGCGACTTCCTCGGCGAGGCGCTTCTCGCCCGCGCGGCGGTTGTAGATGCCGGTGAGGTCGTCGGTGTCGGAGACGCGCTCGAGGCGGTTGATCGTCTCGTGCAGCTGGGAGAGCGTGTACTGCGTGCCCTCCATGAGGCGACCGGCGCGATCGGGGAAGTGCACCGGGAGATCGGGGAGCTTCCGGCCCTCGATGTAGGCCCGTAGCGCCTCGGCCGTGAGGTCGATCGGCACCAGGAGCTCGCGCAAGAGCCACATCGTGCCGAGGAACCCGGCGAAGCAGGCGAGGATGAGCGCGGCCACCGCTGGATACATCTCCGCCAGGTCGGAACGCGCGACGAGGAGATAGATGATGAAGATCACCAGCGGGATCAGCAGCCCGGTCAGGGCGGCGACCGCGAACTTGCGCGCGTAGCTGTCCTTCAGCGGCCCCAGCGTTGCCAGACGCTGGTAGATCGGCATGCGTTCGAGGAGTGCCTCACCCGGCTTGATCTTGCTGACCATTTATCCCTGGGCCTCGTTGGCCCCCATTCTATACGTCCGCGCGCCGGTCAGCCGATGGGATTTCGCAGCACCCCGATGCCCTCGATCTCGGTCTCCATCAGGTCCCCCGGTTTCATGAATTCCGGGGGCGTGCGGGCGAATCCGACGCCTTCAGGGGTCCCCGTGGAGATGACGTCCCCCGGCTCGAGCGTCATCCCGGCGGAAAGCTCGGCGATGAGGCGCGGCAGCTTGAAATAGAGGAACTTGCTGTTCGAATCCTGCTTGGACACCCCGTTCACGCGGCAGCCGATGCGCAGGTTCGTGGGATCGAGCGCGTCGGCAGTGACGATCCACGGGCCCATCGGGCACGAGCCATCGAGGCTCTTACCCTTGTGCCACTGCCCGCCGTGTCGTCGCTGGATGTCGCGCCACGAGACGTCGTTGATCACGGTGTAGCCCCAGATGTGGCGCATCGCGTCGCCCTCCGTGATGTCCTTGCCGCCCGTGCCGATCACGACCCCGAGCTCCGCTTCCCAGTCGAGCGACGTCGACACGTGCGCATGGAAGGGGACGTTGTCGTAAGGTCCGGTGACCGCGGTGGGCGCCTTGCTGAAGAACACCGGGTATTTCGGCAGCTCGCGATTGTCCTGCAGTTTCTTGGCGCCTTCCTCGAAGTGCTCGAGGTAGTTCCAGCCGACGCAGAAGACGTTCTTCGCCGGCCGCGGGATGGGCGCGTGGAGCTTCACGTCGCCGAGCGGCGACATGGCCGAGGGCTTGGCGGAGAGGCCGCGCAGGCGCTCGAGCATCGGCGCCCCGGCGCGGATGATGCCGAGCATCGAGGCCGTGTCCTCCGAGACCCCGAGCGCCGCGGGAATGTCGACGACGCGCTGGTCGTCGAGCACGAGGCCGGGCCGGGAGGCGCCGCCGGAAACGGGCGAAAAAGTCGCGAGCTTCATGTCCTGGCTTCTCCAAGTGAGGCGAGGGGATGTGTCGACCGCGGCCAGCGCTCGGCGAAGAAGGCATCGACCGAAGCGCGCGTGACGTCGGCGAGGTGTGGCGGGCGCCAGCGCGGCTGGTTGTCTTTCTCGACGATCAGCGCCCGGATGCCCTCGACGATATCGCCCTGCTCGAAGCAGGCGTGGATGAGGTTGAGCTCCATGCGCAAGCAATCGGCGAGGGACATGCGCACACCGCGCCGCAGCTGCTCGAGCGTGACGGCGAGCAGGGTGGGGGAGCGCTGCCGGGCGCCGGGCTCACGTCGACGTCCGCGAGGCCACAGTAGATCGCGTCCGCCGAGGTGATGGTCGGCCCGATGAGCCCCAGGTAGATGCCGACCTGTCCGGGGACGCGCGACAGGAAGTAGCTTCCGCCGACGTCCGGGAAAAGTCCTATCGCCGTTTCCGGCATCGCCATCTTCGTGCGGCTGCCGACGAGGCGCACCTTCGCGCCCTGCGCGAGCCCCATGCCGCCGCCCATGACGATGCCGTCCATCACGGCGACGATCGTCTTGGGATAGGTATGAATGTGGTAGTCGAGCGCGTACTCGACCTCGAAGTATTGATGGTGGACTTTGGTCTCGGAAGTAAGGTGGCCGTAGAGCGCGCGGACGTCGCCGCCCGCGCAGAAAGCCTTCTCCCCCGCGCCGCGCAGCACGACGAGGCGCACTCGGTCGTCGCTTTCCCAGCGTCGCAGCCAGTCGGCGAGGCTCTCGAGCATGCCGAAGGAGAGGGCGTTCAACGCGGCTGGCCGGTTGAGCGTGACCGTGGCCACCCCGGAGCGCACCTCGGCGACAAGCTCGTCGCCGGGTGCGGTCAGTCGTTCTTCCATTCGGGCTTGCGCTTCTCGAGGAACGCGTTGACGCCCTCGGCGGTGTCGCCGTAATCGAGGAGGTCCATGAAGCGCTCGCGCTCGAGCGCGAGCCCGGCCGTGCGCGGCACGCCGTTGCGTGAGTTGTGGATGAGGCGCTTGCAGTACTCCACCGCGCGCGGCGAGAGCGTGGCGACACGCTCGGCGAGCGCCGTCGCGGCCGCGAGCGCCTGGCCCTTTTCCACGACCTCTTGAACCAGCCCGATGCGCAACGCCGTGGCCGCGTCAACGCGTTCGTTGGTGAGGATCATGCGCTTGGCCCAGCCTTCGCCCACGAGCCACGGAAGCATCTGCGTGCCGCATCCCGCCGGGAGCAGCCCCACGCCCGGCTCGGGCAGGGCCATCTGCGCGTGCGCCTCGGCGATGCGAACGTCGCAGGCGAGCGAGCATTCGAGGCCGCCGCCCATCGCATAGCCGTTCATCGCGGCGATGGTGACGAAGCGCGAGTTCATCAGCGCCTCGAAGGCCGCGCCGAAGCGCGCGATGAAGTGGCGTGCGCGCACCTTGTCGCCGCCGGAGAAGCTCTTCAGGTCGGCGCCGGCGGAAAAGAACTTCTCGCCCGCGCCGGTGATGACCGCCGCGTACACCGTGCGGTCGGCGTTGAGCGTGCCCAAGAGGCCTTCGAGGGTGGTCAGGCTCTCCGGCGTCCAGGTGTTGGCCGGCGGGTTCTCGATGGTGATGAAGGCCGTGTGGCCCCGGACCTCGTGCCGGATCATCAGGGCTTCATGTACTGCAGGATCACGCTGGAGAAATCCTTCGCGCCGTTGCCGTCGACGGAATGCTTCTGGTAGATCTGCTGCGCGAGGGCCCCGAGCATGACCGGGTGGCGCGCGACCTTCGCGGCGTCGGTGACGAGCGTCAGGTCCTTGAGCATCAGGTCGGAGCCGAAGCCTCCCGTGTAGCCGCGAGCCGCGGGCGCGTTCTCGAGCACGCCGGGATATGGATTGTAGGTGTCGGAGCTCCAGCAGCGTCCGCTCGATGTGTTGACGATGGCGGCGAACACCTTCGGGTCCATGCCGAGCTTGGCGGCGAGGGTCATCCCCTCGGAGGTCGCGATCATCTCGATCGCGAGCATCAGGTTGTTGCAGATCTTGGCGACCTGGCCGTTGCCGATGCCGCCGCAGTGCACGATGTTCTTGCCCATCGCCTGGAGGATCGGCTTGGCGGCCTCGTAGTCGGGCGCCTCGCCGCCGACCATGAACGTGAGCGTGCCGGCCTCGGCCCCGCCGACGCCGCCCGAAACGGGAGCGTCCACCATCGGGCAGCCCTTGGCCTTCGCGTCCATCGCGACCTCGCGCGCCGTGAGCGGATCGATCGTCGACGAATCGATGAGCGGCGTTCCCGGAGCCGCGCCCTTGAGCACGCCGTAGTCGCTCAGGTACACCGAGCGGACGTGCGGCGAGGAGGGGAGCATCGTGATCACGGCCTCGACGCCGCGCGCGCAATCGGCCGCCGACGTCGCGACCTCGCATCCCTCGGTGGCGAGTTTCTTCACCAGCTCCGGCACCACGTCGTAGATCCTGAGCTTGTGCCCGTGCTTGAGCAGGTTGCGGCACATCGGATTGCCCATGTGCCCCAAGCCGATGAAGCCGATTTTCATTGTCTTGTTCCCTGGTCGGGGACAGACCCCGGTGTTCGCCTTTGCTCGGTTCGGGGTCTGTCCCCGGTTCTCACTTGAGGCTGATCGTCGTATGTATTCCCGGCGCCGTGGTCGCGTCGTCGAACCAACGCGAGGTCACGGTCTTCACCTGCGTGTAGAACTGGATCACCTGCTTGCCGTAGGGGCCGAGGTCGCCGAGCTTCGAGCCGCGCGAGCCGGTGAAGCTGAAGTAGGGCACGGGCACGGGAATGGGCACGTTGATGCCGACCTGCCCGACGTCGATCTCGCTCTGGAACTTGCGCGCCGCGGCGCCCGACTGGGTGAAGATGCCGGTGCCGTTGCCGAACGGGTTCTTGTTCACCAGGGCGATCGCCTCGTCGAGCGTGTCGACGCTTACGATCACCAGTACCGGCCCGAAGATCTCGGTGGTGTAGACCTTGTGGTTCGGCTTCACGCCCGAGAACACCGTCGGCGCGACGAAGTTGCCCTTGTCGTAGCCGGCGACCTTCGGGTGGCGCCCGTCGAGCTCGAGCTTCGCGCCTTCCTTCACGCCCTGCTCGATGAGCCCCTCGATGCGTTCGAGCGCCTGCTTCGAGATCACGGGGCCCAGGTCCGTGCCTTTCTCGGTTCCGCCGTTTACCTTGAGGGTCTTCGCCTTCTCGACGATGTCGGGAATCCACCGGTTCGCGTCGCCCACCAGAACCGCGACCGAAGTCGCCATGCAGCGTTGCCCCGCGGCGCCGAATCCCGCGCCGACCAGGGCGTTGAGCGACTGCTCCTTGTTCGCATCCGGCATCACGACCGCGTGGTTCTTGGCGCCCATCATGCATTGCGCGCGCTTGCCGTGCGAGCTCGAGAGCTTGTAGACGTGCTCGCCGACGTGAGTGGAGCCCACGAAGGACACCGCCTTCACGTCCGGGTGCGAGCAGAGCGCGTCGACCGCCTCCTTGCCGCCGTGCACGACGTTGAGAACGCCGGCAGGAATTCCCGCCTCGATCGCCAGCTCGGCGAGGAGCATCGGCGTCATCGGGTCCTGCTCGGAGGGCTTGAGGACGAACGTGTTGCCGCATACGATCGCCATCGGGAACATCCACAGCGGGATCATCGCCGGGAAGTTGAACGGCGTGATGCCGGCGCAGACGCCGAGCGGCTGGCGGATGAAATAGGTGTCCACTCCGCCGGCGACGTTCTCGGCGAACTCTCCGAGCGTGAGCGTGCCGATCGAGCAGGCGTGCTCCACCACCTCGAGCCCGCGGAAGATGTCGCCCTCGGCGTCGGGAAGCGTCTTGCCCTGCTCGGCGGTGAGCGCCGCGGCGAGCTTCTTCATGTCGCGCCGGATCAGCTCCTGGAGCTTCAGCATGATGCGGGCGCGCTGGCCGATGGGGACGTTGCGCCAGGTCTTGAACGCCTGCGCCGCGGCCTTCACCGCCTCGTCGACCTCCGCGGCGTCGCACATCGGCACGCGCGCCAGCACTTCCTGCGTGGCCGGATTGACGACGTCGCGCCACGGCTTCGCCTTCGACTCGACGAAGCGGCCATTGACGAGCAATTTCACCGTGGGAACGGACTTCGACTGGGCCTGGGGATTGGCGGCCATGGGTCCTCCTCCGGACTTTCGCTATGCTATTGGGGGAATTATATGACCAGAAACACCAACGTCGCTGCCGATCTGGGTGCGCCGCCCGTCACGCAGATCCTCGCGAAGTTCGTCGCGACGCATCCGTCGCGCGGCTGGAGCGACGCGGTCGACCACGAGGCGCACCGCACTTTCCTCAACTGGGTCGGATGCGCCGTGGGGGCGGCGCGCCACGAGTCCGCAGAGACCGCGCTCGGCGCCGTGCGCATGCTGCAGCCCGCGCCGCAGTCGAGCATCCTCGGCCGCGCCGACAAGGTCGACATGGCGAGCGCGGCGCTGGTGAACGGCATCACCTCGCACACCTTCGACTTCGACGACACGCACCTGAAGACGATCATCCACCCGGCGGGTCCGGTCGCCTCGGCGCTGCTGGCGCTGGCCGAAGTCACGGGGGTGAGCGGACGCGACATGATCGATGCGCTGGTGCTGGGCATCGACGTCTCCTGCCGCGTCGGCAACTGCATCTATCCGGAGCATTACGATCGCGGCTGGCACATCACGGGATCCACGGGGATGCTCGGCGCGGCCGCCGGCTGCGCGCGACTCATGAAGCTCGACGAGGGACGCACTGCGATGGCGCTCGGCATCGCCGCCTCGCAGCCGATCGGCATGCGCGAGCAATTCGGCACGATGACCAAGCCCTTCCACCCGGGCGGCGCCGCGCGGGCGGGGCTGACGGCGGCGCTGCTGGCGAAGAACGGCTTCACCGCGAGCCCGAAGGCGATCGAGGCGCCGCGCGGATTCGCCCAGGTCGTCTCGACCAAGCACGACTGGAACGAGATCACCGGCGAGCTCGGCCAGCGCTTCGAGATCTCCTTCAACACCTACAAGCCGTTCGCGTGCGGCATCGTGATCCATCCGACGATCGACGCCGCCGCACAGCTGCGCGCGAAGGGCGTGAAGCCGGACGACATCGAGCGCGTGGAGCTTCGCGTGCACCCGCTGGTCCTCGAGCTCACCGGCAAGAAGGAGCCTCGGGACGGGCTGCAGGGGAAGTTCAGCGTCTACCACGGCTTCGCCGCGGGGCTGATCTTCGGTGAGGCCGGTGAGGGCGAATACGACGACGCGATCGTGCGCCGCGAGGATGTCGTGGCGGTGCGGCGCAAGGTCGAGACGATCGTGGACGAGAAGATCGGCGAGGAATCCGCGGACGTGACCGCGATCCTGCGCGACGGGCGCCGGGTCCGCGTCTTCGTCGAGCACGCCATCGGCTCGCTCGAGCGGCCGATGAGCGACGCCGACCTCGAATCGAAGTTCCACTCGCTCGCCGACCCGGTGATCGGCGCGGCCAAGTCCAAGGCGCTGATCGCGGCGTGCTGGAAGGCGGGCGATGCCGCGGACGTTCGCAAACTGACGGAGATGGCACGCCCATGAAGAAGAAAATCGTCGTCCTCGACGACTACGAGGTATCCCTGCGCAAGACCGCCGACTGGAGCGCGGTCGATGCCGAGGCGGACGTCACGGTGCATAACGAGCGGCTTCGGGGCGACGCGCTCTTCGACGCGGTGAAGGATGCCGATGCGATCGTCGTGGTCCGCGACCGCACGCCCTTCAAGGCCGACCTCATCGCCAGGCTGCCGAGGCTCAAGCTCTTCATCTTCACCGGGGGGCGCAACACGCAGCTCGACTTCGCGGCGCTCGCGGCGCGTGGCATTCCGGTCGCCAATACCATCATGGGGTCGTCGAAGGACAGCACGGTGGAGATTACGTGGGCGCTGATCCTCGCGGCGGCGAAGCGCTTCGAGGCGTATCTGGCCTTGTTGAGGGCAGGGCGCTGGCGCGACGGAAAGGCACTCCCCCAATCGCTTTCCGGCGAGCGCCTGGGCCTCATCGGCTTCGGCGAGATCGGCTCGCGCGTCGGGCGCGTCGGCCAGGCGTTCGGCATGGAGGTGGTCACGTGGAGCCCCCACATGATGCCGGAGCGCGCCGCCGCGGGCGGCGCGAAGTCGGTCACGCTCGAGGACCTTCTCGGCACCTCGAAAGTCGTGAGCCTGCACCTGGTGCCGGCCGAGGCGACGCGCAAGCTCCTGAACCGCGAGCGCCTCGCGATGATGCGCGAGGACTCGATCCTCGCCAACAGCGCGCGCTCGGCGCTGATCGACATGGCGGCGCTTCCAGCGGCGCTCGACGCCGGGCGCCCGGGCATCGCCGCGCTCGATGTGTACGACGACGAGCCCTTGCCCGCGGACTTTCCGCTCAGGGGGCGCGACGACGTCGTGCTCTCGCCGCACCTGGGTTTCGTGAACGACAAGGTGTTCGCGAACTTCGGTCCCGGCGTGGTGGCGAACCTGCTGGCGTGGCTCCGCGGCGAGCCCCTCGCGATGCCGTACAAGGCTTAGGCGGCGGGCTCGCGGAAGGCGAAGAGGACGGCGTCGGCGGGAACCAGCTCGTTCTCGCGGAAGGCCACGCGCTCGATCGTGCCCTCTCGCGGGCTGACGATGGTGTGCTCCATCTTCATCGCTTCGAGGATCATCAGCGCCTGTCCCTTCTTCACGGTCTCTCCCGCATGGGCGAGGACCTTCACGACGCGCCCGGGCATGAGGGCGGTGAGGCGCGCGTCGGGAAGGGTGTCGGCCGGTTCGTAGTGGAAGGGGTCGACCAGTTCGAGGTCGTAGCGGCCTTGCGGAATCACGGCCGAAATCGTGTCGCCGAGCCGCGTGACCTGCGCGAAATAGGTCTCGTCGTCGAGCGCGATCTGCAGCCCTTTCTCGACGGCGCTTCGCGACCACGGGGAAATCGTGGTCTGTCCCCGGTTTTCGAATTCCATGCGGCGCAGCGCCGGCTGGTTCAGGCGCCAGCCTCCGGTGTCGCTCCATGGTGAGGCGCCTGCGGTGGCGGCGCGCTCGTCCAGGAATATGCGCGAGGCGGCGGCGACGAGCGCCTCGATCGGCACCTCCGAGGGCGGCGGCAGCAGGTCGGCGCGATGGCGCTCGATGAATCCGGTATCGGTGTCACCGGCGAGGTACGCGGGATGCCGGACAACCCGCTCGAGGAACGCGAGGTTCGTCTTCACGCCGAGGATCGCCGTTTCCGAGAGCGCGTCCTGCATGCGCCGCGCGGCCTCGTTGCGGTCGTCGCCCCAGACGACCAGCTTCGCGATCATCGGATCGTAGAAGACGCTCACCGCGTCGCCTTCGCGCACGCCCGTGTCGAGGCGCACCACCTCGTCGATTTCGGCCGGTGCACGCAGGATGCCGATGGTGCCGGTCTCGGGGAGAAAGCCGTTGTCGGGATTCTCGGCGCACAGGCGCACTTCGATCGCGTGGCCGCCCGAAAGGATCTCGTCTTGCGCGAGGGGCAGCGGCTCTCCCGCGGCCACGCGCAGCTGCCACTCCACCAGGTCCTCGCCCGTGATCATCTCCGTGACCGGATGCTCGACCTGCAGGCGCGTGTTCATCTCCATGAAGTAGAACTTGCGGTCCGAACCCGCGATGAACTCGATCGTCCCGGCGCCGCGGTACGCGATGGCGCGCGCGGCGGCGACCGCGGCCTCGCTCATGCGGCCCCGCATGTCGGCATCGACGAAGGGCGAGGGCGTCTCCTCGAGCACCTTCTGGTGGCGCCGCTGGATCGAGCACTCGCGCTCGAAGAGGTGGACGTAGTGGCCGTGCGTGTCGCCGAAGACCTGGAACTCGATGTGGTGCGGTCCGTCGACGAAGCGCTCGAGGAGCACGGCGTCGTCGCCGAAGGCGTTCTTCGCCTCACGCCGCGCCGCCGCCAGCTGGTCGTCGAATTCGGCGTCCTTCGTCACCAGGCGCATGCCCTTGCCGCCGCCGCCCGCGACCGCCTTCACGAGGAGCGGATAGCCGATCTTCTTCGCCTCGGCGCGCAGCAGCTTCGCTTCCTGGCCCTGGCCGTGGTAGCCGGGCACCACCGGAACGCCGGCCTTTTCCATGATCGCCTTGGCGCGATCCTTGAGGCCCATCTTCTCGATCGCCTCCGGCGTCGGGCCGATGAAGGCGAGCCCCGCCGCCTCGACGGCGCGCGCGAAGTCCTCGTTCTCGGAGAGGAAACCGTAGCCGGGGTGGATCGCCTGCGCGCCGCAGGCCTTCGCGACCTCGACGATCCGGTCGCCGCGCAGGTACGACTCCGCCGGGCGCGGGCCGCCGATGAGATAGGCCTCGTCGGCGCTCTCGACGTGCAGCGCGCGTGCGTCGATCGACGAGTGCACCGCGACCGTGCGGATCGCGAGCCGGCGGCAAGTGCGCATCACGCGGCAGGCGATCTCGCCGCGGTTGGCGATCAGGATCTTCTTGAACATGAAGGCGGAAGGATGCCTGAACGGGCTAGGGCGGTCGAGGGCCGCGCTTGCGATGCGCGCTCGGCGCCCGGCCGGTCCATGCCTGGAACGCGCGGAAGAACGCCGAGGGCTCCGAGTAGCCGAGGTCGGCGGCGATCTGCGCGACGCTGTCGCGCGACTTCTCGAGGCGCCCATCTCCCGATCGCGCCGGTAGAGCATCGCGATCTTGCCCGGCGCGCCTTCGAGGAATACCGCGAGCTCGGCCTCGTCGCGGCGCACCGGCAGGTCGAGGAGCGCCGCGTCCATCGTCGCCACCAGCGAGCGCGCGCCGAAGGTCGAGTGCTCCGTGTAGACGAGCGCGTAGTCGGCGGAGTGCGCCGGGCGCGGATAGGGGAAACGCACCTTCTCGAGGGCCAGGCCTCGGCCGACGAGCCAGCAGGCGAGGCCGTGGATCAGGCGCAGGAGCCACTCGAAAGCGAACACCCGGCGCGGATCCGCGGCGTGGGCGCGCAGCCGCCGGCGCTCCGCGATCTCCAGCTCCGCGACCGCGCCGCGGCGCTCGATCGTCACCTCGAGATCCGGAAGCACGATGCGCAGGAAGCGCGAGGCCCGGTGCAGCGCCTCCCCCAGGGAGCGGCTGCCCATCAGCGCCCGGCAGAGAAACTCGAAGGTGCCGGTGCGCAGCGCACGCGAGAAGAGCGCGAAGCCTTCGTCGTCGAGGCGGCGAACGATCGCGTTGTAGAGCGCCGCGTAGTTCTCCAGCGCCACGCGGCCGGCGAGGTCAGCGCGCTCGAGCCCGGCGCCGGCGAGCACCGCGGCGCGATCCACGCCGGCCGCGCGCAGGCCCGAGAGCATGCCGGTGACGAAGCCGCCGGCGACGCTCGCCCGGTGGCGCTGGGGAGGGGACTTCATGTGGCGGATTTTACACGATCGGCGTCGTTCCCCGCCATGGCATCGCTCTGGAGAATGGCCTATCCTGAAAGGGCGTCGCGGACCCCGCCATCGAGGCGGGTTTTGCAAGAGTCGGGTTTTGCAAGTGTGAGGAGCCGAAGGCGATGACCGATCTTTCCGTTCGCAAGAAGCTCGCGCCCTACAAGGCGTCCCACAAGGTGCGCTTCGTCACCGCGGCCTCGCTCTTCGACGGCCACGACGCCACCATCAACATCATGCGGCGCATCCTCCAGGCCGCCGGCGCGGAGGTGATCCACCTCGGGCACAACCGCTCGGTGGGCGAGATCGTGAACGCAGCCTTGCAGGAGGACGTGCAGGCGATCGCCATCACCTCGTACCAGGGCGGCCACCTCGAGTACTTCAAGTACATGCTCGACCTGCTGCGCAGCCACGGCGGCGCGGACATCAAGGTCTTCGGCGGCGGCGGCGGCGTGATCGTGCCGGAGGAAATGCGCGAGCTCCACGATTACGGCGTCGCGCGCATCTATTCCCCCGAGGATGGCGCGGCCATGGGCCTGCAGGGGATGATCAACGACTTGCTCGAGCGCTCCGACTTCGACCTGGCGTCGGCGGCGCCGGGCGAGGGCAAGGCGCTCGCCGCGCTCGCTTCCGGCGACCGGCGCCAGCTCGCGCGCGTCATCACCGCCCTCGAATCCGAGGCCTACGGTGCGCCGTTTCGCGAGTGCCTCCGGGAGGCCGCCGCGAAGATCGCGACGCCGGTCCTCGGCATCACCGGGACCGGCGGCGCGGGCAAGAGCTCGCTCACCGACGAGCTGGTGCTGCGCCTGCGCCTCGACCAGGAAGACCGGCTGAGAATCGCGATCCTGTCGATCGACCCGTCGCGCAAACGCACCGGCGGGGCGCTGCTCGGCGACCGCATCCGCATGAACGCGATCGACCACCCGAACGTCTTCATGCGCTCGATGGCCACGCGCGATACCGGCACGGAGATCTCGGCGGCGCTGCCCGACGCGATCGCCGCGTGCCGGCTCTCCGGGTTCGACCTCGTCATCGTCGAGACCTCGGGGATCGGCCAGGGCGACGCCGCGATGGTGCCTTACGTCGACGCCTCGCTCTATGTGATGACGCCGGAGTTCGGCGCGGCGAGCCAGCTCGAGAAGATCGACATGCTCGACTACGCCGACTTCGTCGCCATCAACAAATTCGACCGCAAGGGCGCCGAGGACGCGCTGCGCGACGTGCGCAAGCAGTACCAGCGCAACCGCGAGCTCTTTGCCCAGCGCCCCGAGGAAATGCCGGTCTTCGGCACGCAGGCGAGCCGCTTCAACGACGACGGCGTGACGGCGCTCTACCAGGCGATCGTGCGCATGCTCGCAGCCAAGGGGCTGGCGGTCCGGCCCGGGAAGCTCCCGGCGGTGAACGTGAAGGCCTCCTCGCACCACCGCGCGATCGTGCCGGCGGAGCGCACACGCTATCTCGCCGAGGTCGCCGCCACGCTGCGCGGATACCATCGGCACGCCTCCGAGCAATCGCGCATCGCGCGCGAGCGCCAGTCGCTCGCGCGCTCGCGCGCGCTCTTCGAGCGCGCCGGCAAGCCCGCCGAGGGCTTCGCGGAGCTGATCGCCGAGCGCGAGGCGGCGCTTTCCCCCGAGGCGAGGAAGCTCCTCGATCTCTGGCCGAAGACGGTCGAGCTCTACGGACGCGACGAGTACGTCGTCCGGATCCGCGGCAAGGAAATCCGCACCGGGCTCGTGCACGAGACCCTCTCCGGGTCGAAGGTCCGCAAGGTCGCGCTGCCGCGCTTCGAGGACGACGGCGAGGTGCTGGGCTTCCTGATGCGCGAGAACCTGCCGGGCTCCTTTCCCTATACGGCCGGCGTCTTCGCCTTCAAGCGCGAGAACGAGGATCCGACGCGCATGTTCGCGGGCGAGGGCGATGCGTTCCGTACCAACCGGCGCTTCAAGAAGGTCTCGGAGGGCATGCCCGCGCACCGGCTCTCCACGGCCTTCGACTCGGTCACGCTCTACGGCTTCGATCCCGACCCGCGCCCCGACATCTACGGCAAGGTCGGCAACTCGGGCGTCTCGATCGCCACGCTCGACGACATGAAGGTGCTCTACGACGGCTTCGACCTGTGCGCGCCCACGACCTCGGTGTCGATGACGATCAACGGCCCCGCGCCGACCATCCTCGCCATGTTCTTCAACACCGCCATCGACCAGCAGGTGGCGAAGTTCCGCGCCGAGAACGGCCGCGAGCCGACCAGCGACGAGCACGCCAAGATCCGCGCGTGGACGCTCTCCACGGTGCGCGGCACCGTTCAGGCCGACATCCTCAAGGAGGACCAGGGCCAGAACACGTGCATCTTCTCCACCGAGTTCGCGCTCAAGATGATGGGCGACATCCAGGAGCATTTCGTGCGCCACAAGGTGCAGAACTTCTACTCGGTGTCGATCTCGGGCTACCACATCGCGGAAGCGGGCGCGAACCCGATCAGCCAGCTCGCGTTCACCCTCGCCAACGGCTTCACCTTCGTCGAGGCCTATCTCGCGCGCGGCATGCATATCGACGACTTCGCGCCCAACCTGTCGTTCTTCTTCTCGAGCGGCATGGACCCGGAATACACGGTGATGGGCCGCGTGGCGCGGCGCATCTGGGCGGTTGCGATGCGCGACAAGTACGGCGCCAACGAGCGCAGCCAGAAGCTCAAGTATCACGCCCAGACCTCGGGGCGCAGCCTGCACGCGCAGGAGATGGCGTTCAACGACATCCGCACCACGCTGCAGGCGCTCACCGCCATATACGACAACGCCAACAGCCTGCACACCAACGCCTACGACGAGGCGGTCACGACGCCGACCGACGAGTCGGTGCGCCGCGCGATGGCGATCCAGCTCATCATCAACCGCGAGTGGGGCCTCGCCACGAATGAGAACCCCAACCAGGGATCGTTCATCCTCGAGGAGCTGACCGACCTGGTCGAGGAGGCGGTCCTCAAGGAGTTCGAGGCGATCGCGAGCCGCGGCGGCGTGCTGGGCGCGATGGAGACCGGATCCGCACGGCGCCGGCGGGCCCGGCAAGATCGAGCTCGCGCGCTCCTCGGAGCAGGAGAAGCAGGGCCAGCTCGTGCGCCTGAAGGATTTCCAGCGGCGCCACGCGGGCGACTCGCCGGCGATGCTCGAGCGCCTGCGCGACGCCGTCATCCACGACCGCAATGTCTTCGAGGTGCTGATGGACGCGGTGCGCGTGTGCTCGCTCGGACAGATCACGCATGCCCTGTTCGAAGTCGGAGGCCAGTACCGCCGCAACATGTGATGGCGCGATTTCCGCAGCGCATCGTTTGCTTGACCGAGGAGCCTACCGAGGTGCTCTATGCCCTCGGCGAGGAGGGGCGCATCGTGGGCATCTCGGGATTCACCGTGCGCCCGGCGCGCGCGCGCCGCGAGAAACCGCGGGTCTCGGCGTTCACCTCCGCGAAGGTCGACGCGATCGTCCGGCTCGAGCCCGATCTCGCCATCGGCTTCTCCGACATCCAGGCCGACATCGCGCGCGAGCTGGTGCGCCGCGGCATCGAGGTCTGGATCGCCAATCACCGGACGGTCGACGGCATCCTCGGTTACGTGCGGCGCCTGGGCGCGATGGTGGGCGCGTCCGAGCGTGCCGAACGCCTGGCCTGCGAGCTCGAGACGCATGTGGCGCAAGTGCGCGCCGCGGCCGCGCGGCTACCGCGCCGCGCGCCCGACATCATCATCGGCTCGTGGTGCGGCAAGAAATTCCGGCCCGAGCGGGTGGCCGCGCGCCCCGGCTGGGGCGCGATACCCGCGGTTCGCGACGCGCAGGTCCACGAGGTGAAGTCGTCGCTCATCCTGCAGCCCGGTCCCGCGGCACTCGGCGACGGCCTCGATGCGATCCACGCCATCGTGGCTCGCTGGGCGAAGGGCGCGGGCCGGCGCGTCGCATGAGCGTCGAATCGCCGTGCATCAAGGTCTGCACGCTCGACGCGGCAGGCAGGCTTTGCCTCGGCTGCTTCCGCACGCTCGACGAGATCGGCCGATGGGCGGGGATTTCGGATGCCGAGCGTGCGGGCATCCTCGCGCGGTTGCCGGAGCGGCGTTCGCGGCATGAGGCTGCGTCGGCGAGCGCGCCGTCCGCCTGGGCGGCGCTGCGCTGCGAGCGATGCGGCGCGGGCTTCGTGTGCGGCGCGAAAGACGCGCAGAATCCCTGCTGGTGTGCGAGCTACCCCGCCGTCACCCCCTCGCGGACCGGGGCGAGTTGCCTGTGCCCCGAATGCCTCGCCGCGGCGAGGCCCTGACCAGGAGCCGTCCATGAACGACCTGCAGGGCCGGCCGATCGGCCGCTACCCGGTGCCGCCGTTGCGCGACCTGCCCGCGGACATTCGCGCGCGCATCGACGCGGTGCAGGAAAAGTCGGGCTTCGTGCCCAACGTGTTCCTCACGCTGGCGCACCGGCCCGACGAATTCCGCGCGTTCTTCGCCTATCACGACGCACTCATGGAAAAGGAAGGCGGGCTCACCAAGGCCGAGCGCGAGATGATCGTGGTCGCCACGTCGGCGGCGAACCAGTGCCAGTACTGCGTCGTCGCCCACGGGGCGATCCTGCGCATCCGCGCCAAAGACCCGCGCATCGCCGACCAGGTGGCGACCAACTATCGCAAGGCCGACATCAGCCCGCGGCAGAAGGCCATGCTCGATTTCGCCCTGACGGTATCGCACCGCGCCGAGGAGATCGGCGATGCGGACTTCGAGGCGCTTCGGGGCCACGGCTTCACCGACGAGGATGCCTGGGACATCGGCGCGATCAGCGCACTCTTCGCGCTCTCCAACCGCATGGCGAACCTCATCGACATGCGGCCCAACGACGAGTTCTACGCGCTGGGGCGCGCGCCGCGCGGCTAGGGAGGGTCTGATCAATTCCCGGGGACGTGCGTTGCGGCAGATACGGATGGATGCTAGGCGCGAGGTGCAGCGAATGGCCCATACCCTTCGCAAGCCGAGCAACGACGCAGACACCGCATCTGCCGCAACCCGTGCGCGTCGCCCCGAGTGGGGCGACGTCTTGAGGGACGGGCGATTTCGGGCCGCTTCCTCGTTGCTCGTCCTAGCAAGGTACCTACCTTGCGTCGGACTCGACGCCTAGAATCGGCTCCGAAATCGACCCGTCGCACACCCCGGGAATTGATCAGACCCTCCCTAGATGCCCGGGGGCGGTGCGGGCGGCTCGGCCTCGGGCGGCGCCGGCTCGGGCGGCACCCAGGCGGCGCGGCGTTTCTCGAGGAACGCGGCCACTCCTTCGCGACCCTCCGGCGAGGAACGCATGCGCGCGATGCGCTCGGCCGTGTCCTGGATCAGCTCGCTGGTGACGGAACGCCCCGACACCGCTCGGATCAGCTCCTTCGCCTCGCGCTGCGCCGCCGGGCTGCAGGCGAGCAGCGCCTCGACGATCTCGCCGATCTTTTCGTCGAGACCGGCTTCGTCCGTCGCGAGCTCGTGCACGAGCCCGAGGCGCCACGCCTCGGCGGCGTCGAAGCGCTCCGCCGTGAGGAAGTAGCGGCGCGCCGCGCGCTCGCCGATCGCGGCGACGACATAGGGCGAGATCACCGAGGGCGTGAGGCCGAGCTTCGCTTCGCTTAGCGAGAAGATCGCGGCCTGCGTCGCCACCGCGACGTCGCAGCATGCGACCAGGCCGACGCCGCCGCCGTAGGCAGCGCCCTGCACGCGCGCGATGGTCGGCTTGCGCAGGTGCGCGAGGGTGCGCATCAAGGCGCCCAGTCCCATGGCGTCGCGCAGGTTCTCCTCCTTGGAAAAACCCGCCATGCGCTTCATCCAGTTCAGGTCCGCGCCCGCCGAGAACGACTTGCCCGTGGCCGAGAGCACCACCAGGCGGATGCCGTCCTCGGCCTCGAACGAGCGCAGCGCCTCGATAAGCTCCGCGATGACCGCGTCGTCGAACGCGTTGTGGCGCTCGGGGCGGTTCATGGTGACGAGGCCCACGGGGCCCTGCCTCTCGATTGCGATCGATGCGCTCACGCGGGTCCTCGTCGGCTACATGCGGAAGACGCCGAAGCGCGTCTCCTCGGCCGGGGCTTTCATGGCGATGGCGAGCGCGAGCCCGAGCACGCGCCGCGTTTCGGCGGGATCGATCACGCCGTCGTCCCACAGGCGCGCGGTGGCGTAGTACGGATGGCCCTGCCTCTCGTACTGCTCGCGGATCGGGCTCTTGAACGCCTCCTCCTCGTCCTTCGACCACTTGCCGCCCTTCGCCTCGATGCCGTCGCGGCGGACGGTCGCGAGCACGGAGGCGGCCTGCTCGCCACCCATCACGGAGATGCGCGCGTTGGGCCAAGTCCAGAGAAAGCGCGGGTTGAAGGCGCGGCCGCACATGCCGTAGTTGCCGGCCCCGAAGGAGCCGCCGACGATCACCGTGAGCTTCGGCACCCGGGCGCAGGAAACCGCGGTGACCATCTTGGCGCCGTCCTTGGCGATGCCGCCGGCCTCGTACTTTCTGCCGACCATGAAGCCGGTAATGTTCTGCAGGAATAGGAGGGGGATGCCGCGCTGCGCGGCGAGCTCGATGAAATGCGCGCCCTTGAGCGCGGACTCCGAGAACAGAATGCCGTTGTTGGCGAGGATCGCGACCGGATGGCCGTGCACATACGCGAAGCCCGTGACGAGCGTCGTGCCGTAAAGGGCCTTGAACTCGTGGAAATCCGAGCCGTCGACGAGGCGCGCGATGATCTCGCGCACATCGAACGGCTGGCGCGGATCGGACGGGACGATGCCGTAGAGCTCGTCGGCCGAGTAGAGGGGCTCGGCGAAAATCGGGGACAGACGCCGGTTTTCACTGGCGGAGTCACTCCTCGAAAACCGGGGTCTGTCCCCGGTTTTCGCGTGGCGAAGGATCTCGCGCGCGATCGCGAGCGCGTGGCGGTCGTCGTCGGCGAGGTGGTCGGTGACACCGGAGGTGCGCGAATGCACCTCGCCGCCGCCGAGCTCCTCGGCGCTCACGATCTCGCCCGTGGCCGCCTTCACCAAGGGCGGCCCGCCGAGGAAGATGGTCCCCTGGTTCTTCACGATCACCGACTCATCGCACATCGCGGGCACGTAGGCGCCTCCCGCGGTGCACGAGCCCATCACCACCGCCACCTGGGAAACGCCGAGCGCGGAAAGGTTGGCCTGGTTGTAGAAGATCCGCCCGAAGTGCTCCTTGTCGGGGAACACCTCGTCTTGCAGCGGCAGGAAGGCGCCGCCGGAATCGACCAGGTAGACGCAGGGCACCCGGTTCTGCAGCGCGATCTCCTGCGCCCGCAGGTGCTTCTTCACCGTCATCGGGTAGTACGTGCCGCCCTTCACCGTGGCGTCGTTGGCGACGATCACCACTTCGCGGCCCTCGACGCGCCCGATGCCGGTGATGATCCCGGCCGAAGGGGCGTCGTCGCCGTACATGCCGAAGGCCGCGAGCTGCGAGAGCTCGAGGAAAGGCGCCCCGGGATCGAGCAGCGCGCGCACCCGCTCGCGCGGCAGCAGCTTGCCGCGTGCGGCGTGCTTCTTCTGCGCCTCGGCCCCCCCGCCTTCGGCGACGGCGGCGACCTTCGCGCGCAGGTCCGCGGCGAGCGCGCGATGGTGGTCCGCGTTCTTCAGGAAGGCCGGGCTGCCGGCGTCGATGCGCGACTTGATGCTCGGCATCAGCGGGAGAATGGCCGGTAGGAAAGGCGCAGCACGACGCTCAGGCACGCGGCGGTCACGAAGGCGCGCACCTCGCCTCCCGCGAGCAGGTAGAGGACGCCGAGAGCCATAGGCAGCTCGCACAGCGCGCCGCCGAGCGAGAGCTTGCGCATGAGCTCCCGGCGCAGCTGCGGCTCGGGCTGGCCGCCACGATCGCGCGCGGCCGCGATATCCCGGTCGAGAGCGCGTTTGAAGAGGCGCAGGTACCAGAGCGCGGGCACGCTCGCGCCCAGGAAGCCGTAGAGCGCGTAGCGTTTCAACTCGGGATCGAGGGCGAGGATAACGGGGCCGCCATTGCGGAAGAAGAGGTAGATCGCGACGGCGATCGCCGCCGTGCCGCCGAGCTGTGCGCCCCACACCACGCCGGGAGAGGGCGCATTCTTTTTCTGGTTGGCGGGGATCCCCCCTGGGGCAGGATTCAAGGGACTCCTACCCGGAGAGGTTGCGCGCGATGACCAGGCGCTGGATTTCGCTGGTGCCCTCGTAGATCTGGGTGATGCGCGCGTCGCGGTAATGGCGCTCGACCGGATAGTCCTCGATGTAGCCGTAGCCGCCGAACACCTGGATGGCGCGCGAGCAAATCCATTCGGCCGCCTCGGAAGCGTAGAGCTTCGCCTGCGAGGCCTCGGAGAGACATGGCATTTCGGCGGCGCGCAAGCGCGCGGCGTGCAGCACCATCAGGTGCGCGGCATTGAGCCGCGTCTGCATGTCGGCGAGCATGTTGCCGATGGTCGCGTGCTCGATGAGCTTCTTCTCGAACTGCACGCGCTCCTTCGAATAGGCGAGGGCCGCGTCGAAGGCGGCGCGCGCGATGCCCACCGCCTGCGCCGCGATGCCGATGCGCCCGCCCTCCAGGTTCGCGAGCGCCACCGCGAGCCCCTTGCCGCGCGGACCGAGGAGGTTCTCCTCGGGCACGGCGCAGTCCTCGAGCACGATGGCGCAAGTGTCGAGCGCGCGCAGGCCGAGCTTGCGCTCGCTGCGCTGCACCAGGAAACCGGGCGTGTCGGTGGGTACGATGAACGCCGACAGGCCCTTCTTGCCGAGGTCCGGATCGGTCACCGCGAAGACGATCGCGACCTGGGCGCGTTGCGCGTTGGAGATGAACTGCTTGGTGCCGTTCAGCAGCCAGCGACCGTTGGCGTGCGTGGCGCGGGTCCTGAGGCTCGCGGCGTCGCTGCCCGCATGGGGCTCCGTGAGGCAGAAGCACGCGATCGCCTTGCCGCTCGCGAGCCCCGGGAGCCACGTCTTCTTCTGCTCGTCCGATCCCCACGACAGGACCGAGCCGCATCCGAGGCCGTTCTGCACGCTCATCAGGGTCGCGGT
>WNFI01143479.1_pt1 | contig 22219 bp, 24 predicted proteins | sample 5400471 | NCBI WGS metagenome assembly WNFI01 (sample SAMN13153348, study PRJNA577476) | soil metagenome | isolation source: 100 cm saprolite on Douglas fir-dominated hillslope | place: USA:California | collected 2013-09-17
TCGACCCGCTGTACACGGGAGACGACCTCCCGGGCTTCGACGCCGAGCGTGACCTCGGCCTGCCGGGCGAGTTCCCGTACACGCGGGGCGTGTACCCGTCGATGTATCGCGGCCGCCTGTGGACGATGCGCCAGTTCGCGGGCTTCGGCTCGGCCGACGATACGAACGCGCGCTTCCGTTACCTCCTCGCGCACGGGGTGACCGGGCTTTCGACGGCGTTCGACATGCCGACGCTCATGGGCCGCGACGCGGACGACCCGATGTCGCGCGGCGAGGTCGGCCGCGAAGGCGTGGCGGTGAGCTCGCTCGCGGACATGCGGATCCTCTTCGATAAGATCCCGCTCGACGAGGTCACGACATCGATGACCATCAACGGTCCCGCCTCGATCGTGTGGGCGATGTACCTTGCCGCGGCCGAGGAGCGCGGGATCCCGTTCAGCAAGCTCGGCGGCACGATCCAGAACGACTGCCTGAAGGAATACATCGCGCAGCGCGAGTGGATCGTCCCCGTGAAGCCGGCGATGGAGCTCGTCGTCGACAGCTTCCGCTACGGCGCCCGCGAGGTCCCGCGCTGGAACACCGTGTCGATCAGCGGCTATCACATCCGCGAGGCCGGCTCGACCGCGAGGAGATCGCGAAGCTCCGGGCCGCGCGGCGCATCTGGGCCCGCGAGATGGAGCGCCGCTACCACCCGACGAACGACAAGGCGCTCCTCATGCGAACGCACGCGCAGACCGCCGGCGTGTCGCTCACCGCGGCGCAGCCGTACAACAACGTCGTCCGCGTCGCGCTTCAGGCCCTCGCCGCGGTGCTCGGAGGGACCCAGTCGCTGCACACGAACTCGCTCGACGAGACGTACGCCCTCCCGACGGAGGAGGCCGTGACCCTCGCGCTCCGGACCCAGCAGGTGATCGCGCACGAGTCCGGCGTGAGCGAGACGATCGATCCGCTCGCCGGCTCCTACTACCTCGAGCACCTGACGAACGAGATGGAAAAGGGCTTCGAGCGGTACCGCGACGAGATCGAGGGCCTGGGCGGCATGGTCGCGGCCGTCGAGCGCGGCTATCCGCAGCGCGAGATCATCGAGGCGTCCTTCCACTTCCAGCAGCAGGTCGAAGAGAAGGAAAAGATCATCGTCGGGATCAACAAGTACGCCGACGGCAAGCCGGCCCAGAAGATCCCGGTGCTCGCGATCGATCCCGATGTCGAGCGCGATCAGATCGAGCGCATCAACGACGTGCGAGCGAAGCGCGACGCCGGCCGCTGGCGCGAGTCCATGGACCGGCTGCGCGCGGCGGCGAAGGCCCATGGCGAGCTCATGCCCGCGTTCGTCGAGTGCGCGCGCGCGATGGCGACCGTCGGCGAGCAGGTGCAGGTGTTGAAGGAGACGTATGGCGAATACCACGATCCCGGCTACTTCTGATCGGGCCGCGCGAATGAACCGTTCTGAGCTCGTTGCCCAGGTCGACGAGGGCTGGCGCTCGTTCCGCGAGGCCGTGCGGCACATCGGTCGGGCGAAGATGGACCAGCAGACCGGCGCGGGTTGGTCGTATCACGACCTCGTCGCCCATGCCGCCGGGTGGCACGATCTCACCGCGCGCCGGCTGCGGGCGTTCCGCACGACGGGCACGCTCCCGGGACCCGACGATGCCGCCGCCCTTGGCCTCCCGGTGTTCAAGGATGCCGACGAGTTCAACGCGATCCTCGTGTCGAGCCACCGTCTCGTCGGTCCCGAGGCGCTCGTCGACGAGCTCGACACGACGTTCCGGGCGTTGCGCGCGGAGCTCGAGCAGCTCACGGACGAGCAGGTCCGCGCGTCCGACGGCGCGATCATCAGGGTCGTCGCGGGCAACACCTACGGCCATTACGACGAGCACGCGCAGGAGCTCCAGCAGTGAAGCGGCCGATCCGCGTCGTCATGGCGAAGGCCGGCCTGGACGGCCATGACCGCGGGGTGAAGGTCGTGGCCCGTGGCTTGCGCGACGCCGGGATGGAAGTCATCTACACGGGGGTGCACCAGACGCCGGAGCAGGTGGTCGAGACCGCGCTGCAGGAGGACGCCGACGCGATCGGCCTCTCGCTCCTCTCGGGTGCGCACAACTACCTGTTCCCGCGGGTGGCCGAGCTCATGAAGGAGAAGGGCATGCACGACGTGCTGCTCTTCGGCGGCGGCATCATCCCGGAGGACGACATCGAGGGCCTGCGCAAGCACGGCGTCGAGCGGATCTTCCAGCCGGGGGCGACCCTCGAAGAGATCACCGCCTACGTTCGCGAGGCCGTGGCGAAACGCCGCGGCCAGCCCGCGTAAGAAGGAGAGACGAGATGGCGAAGAAGGACGACCGACCGATCGACGTGGGCCTCGCGGCCGCGAACGGCTGACGCGCGCGCGCCTTGTCGCGTTCGGGCAGCTGCCACCGGACGTCCGCCAGCGCATCACCGAAGCACGCAAGGCCGCCTGGAGCGTCGACAAGACCGTGCTGGAGAAGGATCAGGCGCTCGTCGACAAGCTCATGCCGTCCCTCGACCCGAGCGTCCGTTCGGCGTACCCGAGCTAGTCGTGGATCTGCGCTACCGGGACGAGCAGCTGGCGGTCCGCGACGCGGTCCGCGCGTTCGTCCGCGAGCGCATCGCGCCGCGTGCGGCCGAGTGGAGCGAGCGCGGGGAGTTCCCGCTCGACCTCCTGCCCGAGCTCGCGTCGATCGGCCTGACCGGACTCACCGTGCCGGCGGAGCACGGTGGCTCCGGCCTCGATGTCCTGACGACCGCGCTCGTCGCCGAGGAGCTCGGCGCGGGCGACGGGTCGATCGCGCTCACCCTCGCGGCGCACAACAGCCTGTCGATCGGACACGTCCTGACCGCGGCGTCGGCGGAGCAGAAGGCCCGCTGGCTTCCAGCGCTCGCGAGCGGGACGCACCTCGGCGCGTGGGCGCTCACCGAGCCGAGCGCCGGGTCCGACGCGGTCTCGGCGAAGACCACGGCCACGCGCGACGGCGATGGCTGGGTCCTCAACGGGCAGAAGCAGTTCATCACGAACGGCTCGATCGCCGGATTCACCGTCGTCATCGCGGCGACCGCCGACCGCCGGCTCACCGCGTTCGGCATCCCGCGCGGCAATCCCGGTCTCCGCGCCGGCAAGCGCGAGAAGAAGATGGGCCTCTGGGCGTCCGACACCGCGCAGCTCGTCCTCGAGGAGTGCCGCGTGCCCGACGCCGACCGGATCGGCGAGATCGGCGCCGCCTTTGGCGACGTGCGAAAGGTGCTCGACCGCGGGCGCATCGGGATCGCCGCGCTCAGCCTGGGCCTCGGCCGCGCCGCGGTGGAGACCGCGACGGCGTACGCGCTGGGCCGGAAGCAGTTCGGCAGGGCGCTCGCCGAGTTCGAGATGATCCAGTGGAAGCTCGCGGAGTCGCGGACCCAGCTCGACGCGGGCCGGCTCCTCGTGCACCGCGCGGCGAGCCTCGCCGATGCGGGCTGCCCGTTCACGCGCGCGGCGTCGATGGCGAAGCTCTACGCCACCGAGGCCGCGAGCCGCGCGGCGAACGCGTCGCTGCAGATCCTCGGCGGATACGGCTACCTGCGCGACTATCCGGTCGAGCGGATCGTCCGCGACCTCAGGCTGATGGAGATCGGGGAGGGCACGAGCGAGATCCAGCGCATCGTCATAGCCCGGGATCTCGTCGCCGCGTCTTGATCGCCGCCGCGGAGTCGCTGCTCGCGGGCGCGCGCGCCGGTGATAAGCGCAGCATCGCGCGCCTGCTCACGATCGTCGAGAACGACGAGCCCGGCAGCGCGGACGTGCTGCGCGAGCTGTACCCGCTGACGGGCAAGGCCCGCATCGTCGGCGTCACCGGTCCGCCCGGTGGCGGCAAGAGCACGCTCGTCTCGCGCCTCGCGGCCGAGTACCGCAAGCGCTACGACCGCATCGCCATCGTCGCGGTCGACCCGTCGAGCCCGTTCACCGGCGGCGCGATCCTCGGCGACCGCATCCGGATGCGCGACCGGTTCCTCGACGAGGGCGTGTTCATCCGGAGCATGGCGAGCCGCGGGCACGCCGGCGGGCTCGCGCGCTCGACGCGGCGGGTGATCAACGTCCTCGACGCGCTCGGCACGTCGATCGTCATCGTCGAGACCGTCGGGGTGGGGCAGGAGGAGGTCGACGTCGTGCGCGTGGCCGACACGGTCTGCCTGGTGACGGTGCCCGGCCTCGGCGACGACATCCAGGCGATCAAGGCCGGCGTGCTCGAGATCGCGGACGTGCTCGTCGTGAACAAGGCCGACAAGCCCGGCGCGGACGAGACGGCGCGCGACCTGGCCCAGATGCTGAGTCTCGGGCACGGCCGGACGAATTGGAAGCCACCCATCGTGCGCACGAGCGCCCAGGACGGGAGCGGCATCGAGGAGCTCATCCGGTCGGTCGACGCGCACGCCGAGTGGGCGGCGACGAGCGGCGAGCTCGAGACCCGCCGCGCCGGCGCGGCGCGCGAGGAGGTCGAGGCGCTGCTTCGCGAGGCGCTCGTGAAGCGGCTCGAGGATCGGATCGGCCAGCAGCGTGTGAGCGACGCCGTCGCGCGCGTGGCGAAGCGCGAGCTCGACCCCTACCGTGCGGTCGAAGACCTCCTCAGATGAGCGTCGAGCTCACGATCTTCCGCACGGGCGGCGTGCGGCTCACGAACGCGACCTTCTTCCCCTGGCTCGACGCGCCGGAGAAGGACGAGCTCATCGATATCCCGGTCTGGTCCGCGCTCATCCGCAGCCCCGAGGGACTCATCGTGTTCGACACAGGCCTGCATCCGGTGCACGTCGAGCGGCCCGACGCGACGTATGGCCCGCGGCCGACGATGCAGATCACGATGTCGGCGGACGACGCGATCGTGCTGCGGCTCGCCGCGCTCGGCGTGAGGCCGGACGACGTCACCATCGTGGTGAACAGCCATCTCCATTTCGACCACGCCGGCAACAACCGCGCGTTCCCGAACGCGACGTTCATCGTCCAGGCCGAGCACTTCGCATACGCGAAGGGCAAGCCGAGCTTCCCGGCGGTCTACTGGGACGATCCGGCGCTGCGGTACATGCCGGTCGGTGGGAGGGCGAAGGTGAACCTTGAGCGCGGCGAAGCGACCGCCCAGGATGGCGCGGCCGCGAAGTCGTCTCTGGCCCTCATCCGCTCGCTGGTGCACGACGACCTCGACCGGGCCTTTCCGTCGCACGACGCCGCGGCATTCGCGACGTGGCGCCGGACCGCGTACGCCTAGCCGCCCGGCTTCACGACCATGAGGAACACGATGACGATCACGATGACCGCGAGCGCGATGCCGACCGCTCGGCCGCGCGCGGCGAGCGCGCGGTACGCCGGGGAGTCGGGGCCCGACGCCTCGAGCGCCGCGATCTGTTTGCGCAGCGTCGGCGTGTACACGCCCGCACCGACGGCCATGAGGACGAACCAGAGGCCCAGCCCGCCGAGGACCCAGGGCGTGGTGAGCGGTATCTCGGCGATGAAGACGTTCGCGAGTCCGGTGACGAGCAGGAGGCCGTATGCGGGGTTCGCGAACCGGTCGTCCAGGGTCTTGATGCCGCGGAGAACGTGCCCGAGGTGCGCCGGCTCACGCGAGGCGCGCGCCAGCCAGATGCCGTACGACGCGTTGAAGCCCACGGCGACGATCGCCAGGAGCACATGGTCCCGCTGCTCCTATCCTCGACCGCGATGACCACTCCGATCGAACGGCTCGAAGCGCTTCGCGCGCAGGCCGCGCGGGGCGGCGGCGAGGATCGGATCGCGCAGCAGCACGCGAAGGGCAAGCTCACCGCGCGCGAGCGCGTCGACCTGCTGCTGGACGAGGGCAGCTTCGTCGAGCTCGACGCGTTCGTCGAGGCCCGCAGTGCGCACGAGGAGCAGGTCCTCGGCGACGGCGTCGTCACCGGCTTCGGCCGCATCGACGGGCGGCTCGTCTACGTCTTCTCCCAGGACTTCACCGTGTTCGGCGGGTCGCTCGGCGAGGCCCACGCGGCGAAGATCGTGAAGGTCATGGATCAGGCGCTGCGCAACGGCGCGCCGATCATCGGCCTCAATGACAGCGGGGGCGCGCGGATCCAGGAGGGCGTCGTGTCGCTCGGCGGCTACGCCGACATCTTTCTCCGCAACGTGCTCGCGAGCGGCGTCATCCCGCAGCTGTCGGCGATCATGGGTCCCTGCGCCGGCGGCGCGGTGTACTCACCCGCGATCACCGACTTCGTCGCGATGGTCCGCGACACGTCGTACATGTTCGTGACCGGCCCGAACGTGGTGAAGGCCGTGACCCACGAGGACGTCAGCTTCGACGATCTCGGCGGCGCCGAGACCCACGCCCGTGAGCTCGACGACGTCGTCCCCGAGTCCGCCGCGAAGCCGTACGACATGCGCGATGTCATCCGGCGCATCGTCGACGACGGGAAGACGCTCGAGGTCCACGCGGAGTGGGCCCAGAACATCATCGTCGCCTTCGCCCGCCTGGACGGGTCGACCGTCGGCATCGTCGCGCAGCAGCCGATGGTCCTTGCCGGCGTGCTCGACATCGACGCGTCGATCAAGGCCGCGCGCTTCGTCCGGTTCTGCGACGCGTTCAATATCCCGCTCGTCACGCTCGTCGACGTGCCGGGGTTCCTGCCCGGCACCGCGCAGGAGCATGGCGGGATCATCCGCAACGGCGCGAAGCTCCTGTACGCGTACGCGGAGGCGACCGTGCCGAAGCTCACCGTCATAACGCGCAAGGCCTATGGCGGCGCGTATGACGTCATGTCGAGCAAGCACATCCGCGGCGACTACAACGTCGCGTGGCCCGGCGCGGAGATCGCCGTCATGGGCGCCGAGGGCGCCGTGAACATCCTGTACAAGGACGAGCTCGCGGCCGCGAAGGACCCGGACAAGCGGCGCGCGGAGCTCACCACGGACTACGCGGCGAAGCATGCGAACGCGTACGTCGCGGCCGCGCGCGGCTACCTCGACGACATCATCGAGCCGCACGAGACGCGTCCGCGGCTCATTGCCGCGCTGCGCGCCCTCGGCGGCAAGCGCGACACGAATCCGAAGAAGAAGCACGGGAACATCCCGCTATAGCGGCACCGCCCTTTCGCAAGGTCCTCGTAGCGAACCGCGGCGAGATCGCGCTCCGGGTCATTCGCACGTGCCACGAGCTCGGCATCGCGACCGCCACCGTGTACAGCGACATCGACCGCGGCTCGCCACATGTGCGCGCCGCGGACGAGGCGTATCCGATCGGTCCGGCACCCGCTGCGGCGAGCTACCTCCGCATGGACCGGATCATCGCGGTCGCGAAGCGCAGCGGCTGCGACGCGATCCATCCCGGCTACGGGTTCCTCTCCGAGAACGCCGATTTCGCCGACGCTGTGACCGCGGCCGGCGTCGTCTTCGTCGGTCCACCCGGTCCGGTGCAGCGCGCACTCGGAGAGAAGACCAGCGCCCGGCGCCTCGCGGCGAAGGCCGGCGTCCCCGTCGCGGCCGGGACGATGGATCCGCTGAAGGACGAGGGCGAGGCGCGCGCGACCGCGAAGCGGATCGGCTACCCGGTCCTCCTCAAGCCGGCCGGCGGCGGCGGCGGCAAGGGCATGCGTGTCGTGCGATCGGAGGCCGAGCTCGCGAGCGCCTGGCGCGGTGCGACCGGCGAGGCGACGACCGCCTTCGGCGCGCCGGCGCTGTTGATGGAGAAGCTCGTCGAGCACGCCCGCCACGTCGAGATGCAATTGATCGCGGACGCATCGGGTCAGGTGGTGTGGCTCGGCGAGCGCGATTGCTCGGTGCAACGGCGCCACCAGAAGCTCATCGAGGAGACTCCCGGGCCGGGCGTCGACGAGACGCTCCGCGCGAGGCTCGGCGCGGCCGCCGTGAAGGTCGCGGCCGCGGCGAGGTACGTGAACGCCGGGACGGCCGAGTTCCTCGTCGCGCCCGATGGGACGTTCGTGTTCCTCGAGATGAACACCCGGCTTCAGGTGGAGCATCCGGTCACCGAGCTCGTCACCGGCCTCGATCTCGTCGCGCTGCAGCTGCGCATCGCCGCGGGCGAGCGGCTGCCGTTCGGGCAGGAGGGGATCAGGCGGATCGGCGCCGCGATCGAGCTGCGCATCACGTCCGAGGATCCCTTCGCCGGATTCCTGCCGCAGGGCGGGCGCATCGACTACGTCCGCGAGCCGAGCGGGCCGGGCATCCGCATGGATTCCGGGCTGGCCGCGCCGCTCACGGTGCCCACCGAGTACGACCCGCTGCTGGCGAAGCTCATCGCGTGGGGCCCGGACCGCGCGACGGCGATCGCGCGGGCACGCCGCGCGGCGCGCGAGACGATCGTCGCCGGCATCCCGACCTCGCTGCCGTTCCACTCCTTCGTATTGGCCGAGCCCGACTTCGTCGCCGGGCGCTACGACACCGACTACGTCGCGACGCACTGGGGATCGGGCAGACCCGCCGCGCCCGAGATCGGCGAGGGGGCGGCCATCGCCGCGGCGCTCGCGGGCATCGCACGGCTCCGCGCCGCGCCGCGACCGATCGCCGGAGAGGGCACGCCGTGGTCGCGGATGGCGCGCGAGGACATGCTCCGCTGAGGTACGCCGTGCGGGCCGGTGACCGCGACCTCGCGATCGAGGTCACGCCCGAGGGCCGCTTCCTGGTCGCGGAACGGGTCGTCGCGGCCGACGTCGCGGAGGTGGTGCCCCGGCGCGTGTGGTCGGTCGTCCTGGACGGCGAGGCGCACGAGGTCGCGATCCTCGGCGAGGGCCGGGTGTGGGTCGACGGCGACGAGATCCGGCTCGACATCGCCGACGAGCGCGACGTCGCCGCGGGCCGCGCCGCCGGCTCGGCGGCGGGCGGCCGGCAGGAGATCCGTGCACCGATGCCCGGGTTGCTGAAGCGCATCCACGTGGCCGAGGGCGATGCGGTGAGTGCGGGTGACGCGCTCGCGACGCTCGAGGCGATGAAGATGGAGAACGAGCTGCGCGCCGGGCGCGCGGGTACGATCGCGAGGGTCGCGGTGACGGAGGGAACGAAGGTGGAAGGCGGAGCGCTGCTGATCGTCATCCGATCGGAGTGAGGCGCCCTCGGCTCAGCGGCCGCGCCGTCGGGATCGCGCTCGTGCTCGTGCTCCTCGTGTCGCTCGCGGGCACCGTCGCGTTCCTGATCTACCGGCCGTTGCCCGCGATCGACGGCGACTACCGGCTCATCGGGCTCGACGAGCGCGCCGAGGTCGTGCGGGACGATTACGGCGTACCGCACATCTTCGCGAGCACCGCGCATGACGTGTTCTTCCTCCAGGGGTACGTGACCGCGCAGGACCGGCTGTTCCAGCTCGATCTCTTCCGCCGCTCCGGGCGCGGCCGGCTGTCGGAGATCCTCGGCGATGCGGCACTGGAAACGGACAGGTTCGTGCGCACCATCGGGCTCGCGCGCGCGGCCGAGCTCGACGCCGCGCTGCTCTCGGATCAGGCGCGTCTCGCGCTCGACTCGTACGCCGACGGGTTCAACAAATACCTCGAGCAGCACGGGGACGCGCTCCCGCTCGAGTTCGTGCTGCTCGGCTACAAGCCCGATCCGTGGACCGCCGTCGACTCGCTCGTCGTCCTCAAGCTCGAGGCGTTCGACCTGGCGACCAACTACGGGACCGAGCTCTCCCGCGCGAACGTCGCCGCGCGCGCCGGCCCGAGCGCGCTCGCGAAGCTCTTCCCGGACAGCGATCTGCGCCCGCCGACGGGCCTGGCCGACGGATCGTGGGCCGCGGTGCGCGCGGCGTTCGCGTCGCCCGCCGAGTTCGCCGGCCTCGATGGCCTTCGGGCGCTGCTCGGCGATGCCGGGAACGGGCTCGGCTCGAACTGCGTCGCGCTCGCGGGCTCGCGCACGGCGTCGGGGAGGCCGCTGCTCGAGGGCGACCCGCATCTCTCGGTCCGGAACCCGTCGATCTGGTACGAGATCGGCCTCCACGGTGGCGGCTACGACGTGTCGGGGTTCTCGATCCCCGGACTGCCCGGCATCGCGATCGGCCACAACACCCGGCTCGCGTGGACCTTCACGGTCGCGTACGTCGATGTCCAGGACTTCTTCGTCGAGCAGCCGGATCCGGCGGACCCGCGCCGCTTCATGTTCAAGGGCGGCTCCGAGGCGGCGACGGTGCTTCGCGAGCAGATCAGCGTGAAGGGAAAGGCCGACCCCATCCCGTTCGATGTCGTCGTCACGCGCCACGGACCGCTCATGCAGGGAGTGCTGAAGAACCAGCTCGCGCCGCTCGCGCTGCGCTGGACGGCCCTCGACGGCGGCACCACGATGGACGCGCTCCTCGGGATGGCTCGCGCGAACGACTGGACGAGCTTCCGCGCCGCCGCGGCCGAGGTGTCGGGCGCGACGCTCTCGGCGTGCTACGCCGACGTCGATGGGCACATCGGCTACGTCCTCGCGGGTAAGCTGCCGGATCGCGCGAAGGGCGACGGCCGGCTCCCCGTTCCGGGCTGGACCGGCGAGTACGAGTGGCGTGGCACGCTGCCGGCGAGCGCGAACCCGACGCGCGTCGATCCGCCCGAGGGCTACATCGTCAACGCGAACGACCGTCCGGTGACCGACCCGGCCTCGGCGGCGTACCTCGGGGAATGGGATCCCGGATTCCGCGCGGGCCTGCTGCTCGCGAAGGCGCGCGACCTCAAGGGGGCCACGATCGAGACGCTCCGCGCGATCCAGGCCGACTACAGCTCGCCGCCGGTGGGCGCGTTCCGCGCCGCGCTTGCCGCGGGCTCCCCGCGGACGCCGCTCGGCGCGACCGCGCAGGACATCGCGCGCCGCTGGGATGGCGCGCTGTCCATCGACTCGGCCGGCGCGTCGATCTACGAGTCGTGGCTGGTCCACATGGTCGACCGCACGTTCCACGACAAGCTCGGCGACACGGTCTACCTCGACTACCTCTCGAACGGGCGGCCGACGTTCGCGCTCTACACGCTCCTGCCGCGCTCGTCGGATCCCTGGTTCGCGTCGCTCGGCGACCGCTCCGTATCCGGACGGGACGAGCTGAGCGGCCTCGCGCTCGACGACGCGGCGCGCGAGCTGCGCGATCGCTTCGGCCCCGATCCCGCGAAGTGGCGGTGGGGCGCGCTCCACACGGTGACGTTCGCGCACCCGCTGTCGCCCGGCCTGCCCGGCCCGCTGCGCGCGCTCTTCGACATCGGGCCGTACGAGCGTGCCGGCGATGGCTACTCCCTCAACAACGGGGCCTACTCGCTGTCGGCGCCCTACACGCTGCGGAGCCACGCCTCCGAGCGGATGCTCGTCGACCTGGGCGATCTCGACGAGTCGCGCGGGGTCCTGCCGACCGGCGAATCGGGACAGCCGCTGTCGAGCCATTGGGGCGACCAGACACGGCTCTGGCTGAACGGCCAGCTGCATCCGATGTGGTTCACCCGCGGACGTGTCGTCGACCGCGACGTCCTCGTCTTCCGCGCGCGCTGACGCCTAGCATCGAGACGTGAGCGAGCGCGGCGAGTTCAAGACGACGTACGGCGCCCCGATGCCGCCGTACGCGACGCCCGGTCCGGAGCACGACGCGGCGGTCGGGCGCCTGGGCTACCCCGGCGAGCCGCCGTTCACCCGCGGCGTGCAGCCGACCATGTATCGCGGCCGGCTCTGGACGATGCGCCAGTACGCGGGCTTCGGCACGGCCGAGGAGTCGAACGCGCGGTACCGCTACCTCCTCGCCCAGGGCCAGACCGGCCTGTCCGTGGCCTTCGACCTGCCGACGCAGATGGGCTTCGACGCGGACGACCCGCGGGCCGAGGGCGAGGTGGGCAAGGTCGGTGTCTCGATCTCGTCCCTCGACGACTTCGCCCTGCTGCTGAAGGACATCCCGCTCGACCGCGTGACGACGTCGATGACGATCAACGCGACCGCGCCGATCCTCCTCGCGATGTACGTCGCCGTCGCGCAGCGCCAGGGCGTACCGCTCGAGCGCATCGGCGGGACCACCCAGAACGACATCCTGAAGGAATACATCGCCCGCGGGACCTACATCTACCCCCCGCGGCCCTCGCTGCGTCTGGTCACCGACGTGTTCGCGTATTGCGCGGATCAGCTCCCGCGTTGGAACACGATCAGCATCTCCGGCTATCACATTCGCGAGGCGGGGGCCGATGCCGTGCAGGAGCTCGCCTTCACGTTCGCGAACGCGATCGCGTACGTCCAGGCGGCCGTCGACCGCGGGCTCGCCGTCGATCGCTTCGCCGGGCAGCTGTCCTTCTTCTTCGCGGCGAACGCGACGCTCCTCGAGGAGGTCGCGAAGTTCCGCGCGGCCCGGCGGATCTGGGAGCGGATCATGCGCGAGCGATTCGCGTCGGCCGATCCGGCGTCGCGGATGCTGCGGTTCCACACCCAGACGATGGGCTCGACGCTCACGGCGCAGCAGCCGCGGAACAACATCGTCCGCACGGCGATCGAGGGGCTCGCCGCGGTCCTCGGTGGGACGCAGTCGCTCCACACGAACGCGTACGACGAGGCGCTGGCGCTCCCGAGCGAAGAGTCGGCGCACATCGCCCTGCGGACGCAGCAGATCATCGCCGAGGAGTCGGGCGCGGCTGAGACCATCGATCCGCTCGCCGGCTCGTATCTCATCGAGAAGCTCACGAGCGACATCGAGGAGCGCGTGTTCGCCGAGCTCGCGCGGATCGATGAGCTCGGCGGCGCGCTCGCGGGCATCGAGCGCGGGTATCAGCAGCACGCGATCGAGGACTCCGCGTATCGCTACCAGCGCGAGGTCGACAGCGGCGAGCGCGTCGTCGTCGGCGTGAACCGCTACCGCAGCGAGGGCGACGAGGCCAAGCTCGTGACGCTCAAGGTCGACGAGTCCGTCGCCGCCCGCCAGCGCGAGCGCCTCGCCGCGCTGCGCCGGCGGCGCGATGCGGCACGCACCGAGCGGCTGCGCACGGAGCTGCGCGCGGCGGCGCAGGGGACCGCGAACCTCATGCCGCCGATCGTCGCGGCGGTCGACGGTGACGTGACGCTCGGCGAGATCTGCGCCGACCTGCGCTCCGCCTTCGGCACGTACGTGCCCGCGGACCGCGGATGATCGATGAAGCGCGAGAGCTCCATCACGTCTCGGTCGTGGTCGCGTCGATCGCCGACTCGCTGCCGTTCTATCGCGACACGCTCGGCCTGACCGCCGGTCAGGTGCGCGAGGTCGCCGACCAGCGGGTCCGCGTCGTCTTCCTCTCGGCACCGAACACCCGTATCGAGCTCATCGAGCCGACGGACCGCGAGTCGGGCGTCGCCCGATTCCTCGCCGAGCGCGGAAAGCCGACGCTCCACCACCTTTGCTTCGTCGTCGACGACCTTCGTGCGACCCTCGCGTCGCTCGCGGCGCGAGGTGTGGAGCTCGTCGACCGCGAGCCGCGGCGCGGCGCCGACGGCGACGTCGCGTTCCTCCATCCGCGCGCGTCGGGCGGCGTCCTCGTCGAGCTCATCGACCGCGCGAGCCTCGAGAAAGACCATACTTCGTAGGGTGTCACCGCGGGTCGTCGTCACGCTGTCCACCCCGAACGGGAACGAGCTCCGGGCCCGATCGCGCGAGAACTACCTGCGCTCGCTCCGGGACGCGGGCTTCGATCTCGTACCCGTGGACGCGAGCGTCACGCCGCCGGATCACTTCGATGCGCTCTGTCTCTGCGGGGGCGAGGACGTCGCGCCGTCGCGCTACGGGGCCGTCGCCGATCCGCGCACCGAGCCGGCCGATCAAGGTCGCGACGCCCTCGAGCTGGCGCTCCTCGCGACCGCGCGGGAGCGCGACCTGCCGGTGCTCGGTATCTGCCGCGGCCTGCAGGTGATCAACATCGGATACGGCGGGGCGCTCGTGCAGCACGTCGAGGGGCATCGCGAGGCGAACGGTCCGATCCTGCCGCACACCGCCGTCGTCGCGGCCGGGTCCAAGCTCGCCGAGGCCTGCGGGACGGAGCCGTTCAGCGTGAACGCGCGCCACCACCAGGCGGTCTCCGAAGACTCGCTCGCGCCGGGTCTCGTCCCGACCGCGCGCATCGATGGGTTCGTCGAAGCGTTCGAGGATCCCGCCCGCCGCTGGCTCGTCGCCGTGCAGTGGCATCCCGAGCGCGCCGCCGATCCGGACATGTCGGCCGCGGGCACGCGCGTCTTCCGCGCGTTCGCTGACGCGGCGTCGCGCCAGCCCGCCCGGGCACGGTGACCGCGGAGCCCGGACCGCACCGGCGCATCGTGGACGTCGCGCTCGAGGCGCGCGTCCGTCGCTGGAACATCGAAGAGCGGGAAGCACACGCCTCGCTCGTCGAAGCGACCATCGTCGCCGCGGACGAGCCGGTCGGCGGCGAGCACCTCCGGGTCACGTACGGCGGAGTCATGCGCGTCGCGGTCCTCGCAGGCGCGGACCCGACGCTCGAGCGTGGACTCCGTCGCGCGGTGCTTGCGTCGGGAGCCGAGCTTGTGCTCCTCCTGCGGACCAACGACCCGCGCACGCTCGTCGAGCGGGCCGGGGCCCTTCGCGACGCGCGCCCCGACCTCGTGCTGGCGCTCGTCACCGACCGTCGCGAGACCGACGGGATCGTCGACCTCATCGAGGCCCTGCGGCTCGGCTGCGCCGATCGCTGGCCCGCGCCGCGGGTCGTCGTGGCGGGGGAGGCGCACGCGGCGCTCCGCCTGAAGGCCGCGTCCGTCGGCTTCGCCGTCGAGCTGCTCCCGGACCCGCGCCGGCCCGATGGCATCAGCGCGTTCGCGCATCGTGGCCGAGAGTTCCGGCGCGGGACGGACCCGAACGTCGTCCTGCGCGACGAGGCGCTCGAAGAGCTCGCTCGGCTCGTCGCCGCGCACGGCAGCGACGTCCTCATCGTCGACGTGTCCGGCGGATCCACCTCGCTCGTGCGCGCGAGCGCCGATGGGACGGTCACGGCGGCGCACGTCGCGCCGCTCGGCCTCGGCATCGCCGCCGACCGCACCGTCGTGCGAGCCGGTCTCGATGGCGTGCGCCGCTGGATCCCCTGGGCCATCGACGCGCCGACGCTCCTCGAGCGGGTGTTCAACCGGGCCCGCTGGCCGGATGCGATCGCGGCGGAGGCAAGCGCGCTCGCGCTCGAGATCGCCCTCGCGCACGAGGCGGTGAGCCACGCGGTCGCTGACGCGGCATCCGCCGGGATCGCGGAGCCGTTGCGCGACGCACCGATGACCATCGTCACCGGGGCGGCCGCGGCATTCACGCGCGGCGCCCACACCGCGCTCGTGGCGATCGACGGCCTCGCCTCGCCGAAGCCGACGACGCTGCACCGCGACCACGACGAGGCCCTGGTCGCGCTCGGCGCGCTCGCCGCGCGGATCCGCGCCGGCGGTGGCGATCCATCCGCTCTCGTGACCGACGAGCTTGCGCGTCGGCTCGTGCCGCTCGCGTTCATCGTGCCCGTGGTCCCGGGGCGGAAGAGCAAGCTGCGCGTCAACGGCGCGGAGCGCGCGGAGGATCCGCTCGTGCCCGGAGCGTTCTTCAGCATCGCGCATCGCGGCGAGGCGGACGTCGCGGTCACCGGGAGCTCGCTGAAGGCGCACGGTGCGGCGGGCGACCTCGGCATCATCGTCGACGCGCGCGGCCGGCCGCTCCTCCTGCCGTCGCGCGACGCGGAGCGGATCCCGGCGCTCGTGCGCTGGTTCGCCGCGCTCGATCTCGCCTCCGCGAGCGCCGCCTGATGGGCTGGCGGTACGAGCGCTGGGTCGTCGAGCATCCATTGCCGCTCGGCGCGTCCGCGCGTCCGGCGGTCGGGACGTCCGTTCGCGCAGGGGACCCGCTCGCGAGCGGCACGCTGCTCGGGTCGCCGGTCCGGGTCGAGGGCGGACGCAAGCTCGGGGTCGAGCCGGAAGATGTCGATCGCGTCGCCCGCGTGCGCATCGGCACGGACGTGACGCGCGGCACCGTGCTCGCGCGCACCGGCCGGCGTTTCGCGCGGGCCGTCACGGCGCCCGTCGACGGCCGACTGGTCCACCGCTCGTTCGAGGGTGATTTCTACATCGCGCCGATCACCGGAACGTGGACCGTGCGGGCGTCGATGGACGGCACCGTCGTCCGCTCGGATGACGCGGCCGTGACGATCGAAGGCTCGGCCTGGGGGCTCGGCGGGGTCGCGGCGTACGGGCCGGATGCGTTCGGCGAGCTGGCGCTCGGTGTCGACGCGCCGGCCGACGAGATGGCGCCTGCACGCGTCGACGTGAAGCAGAGCGACAAGATCCTCGTCGGCGGCGCGCGCATCGCCGCGGAGGTGATCACGCGAGCGCACGCCTGTGGCGTCGCGGGGCTCGTCGCCGGCGCGGCGCCGGCGGGCGGGCTGCGCGTCGTGTACGGCGAGGAGGTCACGGCCGCCGGTGGCGCGACGGTCGAGGACCGGCCGACGGTGCTGTGCCTGCTCGGCTTCGGCAACGGTCCGCTCCCCAACGAGATCTACCTGCCCCTCGTCGCCTTCAGTGGGAAGCGTGCCGCGATCCACGTCGGCTCGGCCCGGCTCTTCGTGTTCGCGCCCGAGGCGCTCCTCGATGCGCTGGATGCGCCGCCGCTCGTGCTCGCCGGCGACTTCGGCGGCGTCCGCCCGCTCGAGGGCGAGACCGGACTCACCGGGGTCACGCGCTTCCCGAGCGACACGTACTGCGAGGGCCTCGCGACGAAGGACGGCGTCGTGCCCGTCCCGAATGTCCTGCCGTATGACGCGCCGAGATAGGCGAGGGCCGGCGTTGCCCGACCGAAGCCGCCGAAAGAAGAAGCAGCTGAGCCGGCGCGAGCGGGCGGCCGCCGAGCACCAGCGCCGCCAGGACGGGCTGAAGCGCGCCCGCACGATCGTCGGGTTCAGCGGGGTGATCCCGCTCATCGGATCGTTCGCCTGCGACGCCGGCCTGGCCATCACGTGCGTCCCGTTCTCCTGGTACATGTGGATGTGGGCGGCCATCTTCGGCGCATTCCTCGGCCTTACCATCCGGCTCATTCGTGAACGCCGCCGATTCGAAGAGCAAACACGCGCCGGATGACCCCGCGGCCCTCGACCTCGTCAGCCATTCGTCGCTGCACACCGAGCGTCTGGGCGAGCGGTTCGCCGCGCACGCCCAAGCCGGGGACGTGATCGCGCTCTGGGGCGAGCTCGGCGCGGGCAAGACGGTCTTCGCGCGCGGGGTCGCGATCGGCCTGGGCATCGATGAGGATGCGGTGACGAGCCCGACGTTCATCATCCTGCGCGAGCACTTCGGCGGCCGGCTGCCGCTGTTCCATCTCGATCTCTACCGCCTCGTGCAGAGCCAGCTCGGCTCGACGGGATGGGAGGACGCGCTCGAGTCGGGCGGCGTCACGGTCATCGAGTGGCCGGACCGCGCCGGCGACGAGCTGCCGGCCGATCGCGTCGACGTCCGGATCGAGCACGTCGCCGAGACGAAGCGCCGCGTCAGCGTGCGTCCGACCGGCCCGCGCTCGCGGCGGCTCGTCGAGGCGCTGCGCGACGACGCATTCAAGGAGAAGCAGCAGCTGTGAGCGCGCTCCTCGCGCTCGACACGTCGACCGAATGGGCCTCCGTCGCGATCTTCGACGGTACCGCCGTCCTCGCGGAAGAGACCTGGCACGCGCAGCGGCGCCACGCCGAGGATCTCTTCCCGACGATCGAGCGCCTCATGGCGCTCAGCCGCGCGCCACTGAGCTCGATCGACAAGGTCGCCGTCGCGACCGGCCCGGGCTCGTTCACCGGGCTGCGCGTCGCCATCGCCGCGGCACAGGGCCTCGCGCGTGGTAGCGGTGCCGCGCTCGTCGGCGTGTCGACGCTCGACGTGCTCGCGTATCCGCACGCGTCGTCGAAGCTGCGGACGTGCTCGCTCCTGCCCGCGGGGCGCAACGAGTTCTACGCCGCGCTCTATCAGGAGCGGAACCGCAAGTGGGCTCGCCGGTCGCCGTTCATCGTCGGTCCGCTCGTCGAGATCTGCCGGCAGATCGGCACGCACACGCTCTTCGTCGGCGAGATCGACGAGGATGCCGAGTCGACGCTGCGCGACCTCCTCGGTCCGTTCGCGCTCTTCGCGGCGCCCGCGTCGCGGATGCGCCGCGCGGGCTACCTCGCGGAGCTCGGGTGGAACGAGCTCGCCGAGCGGGCCCAGACGCCCCTCGGCGCGCTGGAGCCGATCTACGTGCGCCAGCCGGCGATGGGCGGCAGCTTCGCGCAGCCGTTCGCGCCGCCGCCGACCGATGACCGCACCCTCGGGCTGCCGAAACGGACGGCGTGACGAACGACTGATGGTCTCGATCGCCCCGGTCGTCATCGACGACATGACCCTCGACGACATCGACGCCGTGCAGGAGGTCGAGCGCAGCTCGTTCCCGGTCCCGTGGCCGGCGAACGCGTTCCGTCACGAGCTCACCCAGAACCGGAACGCGCGCTACGTCGTCGCGCGCAGCGGCGACCACATCGTCGGCTATGCCGGTCTCTGGCTCATGGTCGACGAGGCTCACATCACGACGTTCGCCGTGCACCCCGATCAGCGGCGCCAGCGCATCGGCGAGCGGCTGCTCCAGCGGATCTTCGAGATCGCCGGTGCGATGAACGCCGAGTGGCTCACGCTCGAGGTGCGAGCGTCGAATCTCGCGGCGCAGAAGCTCTATGAGAAGTACGGGTTCCGCCGCGCCGGCGTGCGCCGCCGGTACTACAGCGACAACAACGAGGATGCCCTGATCATGTGGACCGAGCGCCTGAAGGATCGCGTCGTCCGCGATCGCATCGCGACGCTTCGTAAGGAGCTGGAGCAGGAGTGAGGATCCTCGCGTTCGAGACGAGCTGCGACGAGACCGGTGTCGCGGTCGTCGAGGACGGGCGCCGCATCCGCGCGAACGTCATCGCGACGCAGCTCGTGCATCAGACCACCGGCGGGATCGTGCCCGAGGTCGCCGCGCGCGAGCACCTGCGCTCGATCGACCCGATCACCGACAAGGCGCTCCGCGACGCCGGGGTCACGCTCAAGGAGATCGACGCCGTCGCGGCCACCGTCGGTCCGGGCCTCATCGGCTGCCTGCTGGTCGGCGCGAACTACGCGCGCGGCCTCGCGCTCGCGGCGGGCCTGCCGTTCATCGGCGTGAACCACCTCGAGGGCCATGTGTACGCGAACTGGCTCGCCGAGACGGAGGACGTCACGCCCGAGCCGGAGCTGCCGGCTGTCGTGCTCGTCGTGAGCGGCGCGCACAGCGACCTCGTGCTGATGGAGGCGCACCGCAAGTTCCGCCTGCTCGGGCGGACCATCGACGACGCGTCCGGCGAGGCATTCGACAAGGTCGCCCGGCTCCTCGGCCTCGGCTTCCCCGGCGGACCGGAGATCGAGAAGGCCGCGAAGGACGGCGACCCGAACGCGTTCCCCCTGCCGAAGGCGTGGCTGCCGGACCGCTACGACTTCTCGTTCTCCGGGCTCAAGACGGCCGTATTGCGCCTCACGAAGTCGCTCGAGGAGAAGGGCCCGCTGCCGGTCGGCGACGTGGCCGCGTCCTTTCAGAAGGCGATCGTCGAGGCGCTCGCGGAGAAGACCGCGCGCGCGGCCGCGGAGCACGGCGCGCGCAGCGTGATGCTCGGCGGTGGCGTCGCCGCGAACAGCGCCCTGCGCGCGGAGATCGCGCGGCGGATCAGCGTGCCGCTGCACGCACCCCCGCCGCGGCTCTGCACCGACAACGGCGCGATGGTCGGCGCGGCCGCGTTCTTCTCCTTGCGGCATCGCGGCGCCGAGATGCCCGCGGGCGTCCGCTCGAACCTCCCGCTCGCATGACCGCCGTCGCGCTCGTGGCCGCGCTCGACGAGGCGAAGGAGCTCGCGGCGCGTGGCGAGCCGGTGGCCGAGGCGGTGACCGACCTGGTGCTCCGCATCCTCAACGAGGCGAGCGACACGCCCGCGGTGCTCGACGCGCTGAAGGGCGCAGCGACGGGGCGTGCGCTGCTCCGCATCACCGACGGCGCGCGTGCGATCGAGTTCCAGGCCGGCGACGCGACGCTGTTCGCGGAGATCGCCGAACCGAAAGGGAAAGGTCCGAAGGTCGACGCGACCGCGGCCACCTGGCTCGGCCTGCTCGGCGGGACGTAGAGTCCGCCCGATGAGCGTGATGCGAGAGACGCCCGGGCCACCGCGGCCGGACGACACGAAGACCGACGACGAGCGCACGAAGGTCCATCGCGCCGAGACCAAGACGAAGACCCCGGTCGAGGCGAAGCGCCAGGGACCGGTGCTCGACGATGTGAAGAAGGACGAACGGGTCAAGGTGTACATCCGGTCCGCGAACGCGCAGACCGGCGCCATCGGGTACACCGAACACGGCGAGCGCCACGCCAACACGACCGCCGACGGCGCTCGCTTCATCCTCAAGTCGCTCGGTCACGAGGCCCGCCGCACCGAGCTCGGCGCGGTCGCGGCGTACCTCCACGACATGGGCAACGTGATCAACCGCGAGAAACATGGCCAGACCGGCGCGCTCCTGGCGAAGGACATCCTCGTCGACCTCGGGTTCACGTTCGAAGAGGTCGCCGTGATCATGGGCGCGATCGCGAACCACGAGGAGTCCGAGGGCGGTCTCCCGGTGAGTCCCGTGTCGGCGGCCGTCATCATCGCCGACAAGAGCGACGTGCACCGCTCGCGCGTGCGCAACCCGAAGACCACGACCTTCGACATCCACGACCGCGTGAACTACGCGGCGACACTGCTCATTCGCGCTGGTGATCAACAACACCCGCTTGCTGTAGCTCGGCATGCAGACCAAACGTGCGATCCACCTGGGCGTACAGCTCGGTACATCGGGCGTTTCGTGGCCGGAGATCCGCGACGCAGTCCTTCGGATCGAAGGGCTTGGCTACGATTCGGTGTGGTTCCCCGACCACCTCGTCGCGCGCGAGGCGGGGGCGACACGGTTCGAAGCGTGGCAGCTTCTCGGTGCGATCGCGATGCTCACCACCCGGATCCGGCTCGGGCCGCTCGTGACCCCGGTGCCGTTCAGGCACCCAGCGGTGCTCGGAAAGATGGCCGCGACGCTCGATCACATCAGCGCAGGACGGTTGATCGTCGGCCTTGGAGCTGGTGGATCTCCAGCCGATCACGATCCGTTCGGACTGCCCCTGGAGCCCGCGTCCGTGAGGGCCGCGAGGCTGGACGAGGCAGCGACGATCCTTCGCTCGATGTTCCTGGAAGGGGCCGCCACCGTCGTCGGCCGCTACTACGCTCTGTCGGATGCGCTAGCCGAGCCGAAGCCGGTGCAGCGCCGGCTGCCGCTCCTCATAGCGGGTGCGAGCGACGCCGTTCTCCGCATTGCGGCACGCCACGCGGACCTGTGGAACGTGATCGCCATGCCGGATGGGTTCCGCGACCGGTTCCATCGTCTCGTCGAGCACCTTGCCCGAACCGGACGCCACCCCGCATCCGTCATCGCGACGGCATCGTTCCGTCTCATCGTCCGTGACACTGACCGCGAAGTTGCAGCGAGGATCGCGGAGCTGGATCCCCTCTGGCGCGACGACGCCTTTCGGGTCGCGGGGGATCAGGCGTCGGCCCGCGACGCGCTGTCCGCATACGTCAAGGCCGGCGCTGATGGACTCATCGTCCAGATGCCCGCGCCATACGACTTCTCCACGCTGGAACGATTGAGCACCGAGATCCGTCCGCTGCTCGCGCCGGATGCGTCACCCCGCGCTTAGGCTTCGGCGCTGCCAATCGACTTCGCGCTCCCGGATGTCCGCGGTCTGACCGTTGCGGTCGTTCGCGCTCACCTCGCCAACAACGTCGCACGGCGCTCGCAGACGATCAGGAGCGCAGCTCCATCTCGAAGTAGGCATGCTCCGGACCAGGGATCGGGCTGTGAACGGAGTCCCAGCCGTTCGCAGAACCCGACGGCGTCGGACGACGCCTGCCAGTCCATCGACCTAGCGCCGCAAGCGGTCGCGCACGACACGGCGCGCCCGAACAGCTCGCGGCTCGCCGGCCAACACTCCGGCCAATCGGCTGCGCTCACCGCACCGATGCGGCGATCCGGTCGGCTATCTCGCGCGTGATCCCTTGGTCGAGCCGCACGTGTAGCGAGAGCAGCACGTCGGCGTCCGGCCACAGATAGAACACCATGGTGAACGCTCCTCCACCTTGCGCGGGGAACGTACGCTCGTCGATGATCGCCGGTGCCCCGTTCACGGAGCCGTTCACCTGACCGACGTTCCCTGGCGGAATGCCGTTCCCGCGG
>WNFI01658092.1_pt1 | contig 22216 bp, 22 predicted proteins | sample 5400471 | NCBI WGS metagenome assembly WNFI01 (sample SAMN13153348, study PRJNA577476) | soil metagenome | isolation source: 100 cm saprolite on Douglas fir-dominated hillslope | place: USA:California | collected 2013-09-17
CGCAGGCGACGCCGAAGCCGAGCAGCATGCCGCCGCCGCCGAAGTCGCCGATCAGGTTGAGCGGCGGCACCGGCGCCTCGCCCTTGCGGCCGAAAGCGTGCAGCACCCCTGCCAGGGCGATGTAGTTGATGTCGTGGCCGGCACGCGGCGCGAGCGGCCCGCTCTGGCCCCAGCCTGTCATGCGGCCGTAGACGAGCTTCGGGTTGCGCTCGAGCGCCGGCTGCGGGCCGAGCCCGAGCTTCTCCATCACCCCCGGGCGCATTCCCTCGATGAGGGCGTCGGCGCGCGCGATCAGCTCGAGGGCCGCTTCTTTTGCATTTTCCTTTTTTAAATCCAAAGCAACAGAGCGCTTGCCGCGCATCATCACGTCGTACCAGCGCTCGCGCTTGAGGCCGAGGTCGGTCGACTCCGGCCGGTCGACGACCAGGACGTCGGCGCCCATGTCGGCGAGCAGCATGCCGGCGAACGGCGCCGGGCCGATCGACTCGAACTCGAGGACTTTGATGCCGTTGAGCGGGCCGGCCATGTCAGTCCAGCCTCACGCCGACGTCGCGGATCACCTCGCCCCAGCGCTCGTCGATCGAGCGCAGGAACACCGCGAACTGCGCCGGCGGCATGCCGCCGGGCTCGTAGCCGCCCTTGACCAGCGCGTCGCGCACCGGCTCCGAGCCGATCGCTTTCGCGAGCTCGCGATACAGCGCCTCGACCGTCGCCGGCGCCATGCCCGCCGGGCCGAAGAAGGCGAGAGGCCCGTCGATGCCGATGTCGACACCCTGCTCCTTCATTGTCGCGAGATCGGGCAGCGCGGGAATGCGCTTGCCGGTCGCGGCGGCGAGCATCCGCACCCGGCCGGTCTTCGCGTTGGTCATCGCCGTGGTCACGCCGTCGAAGAATAGCTGCGCATGCCCCGTGAGGTGGTCGCGCATCGCGTCGCCGCTGCCCTTGTACGGTATGTGCACGATGTCGATGCCCGCGAGGCGCTTGAGCCATTCGCCGTTCAGGTGGGCGGTGGTGCCGGTGCCGAAAGACGCATAGTTGAGCTTGCCGGGGTTGGCCCTGGCATAGGCAATCAACTCCCGGAGGTTGGAGGCCGGCACAGATTCGTGCGCGGTGAGCACGGTGCCGCCGATCGCGCCGGCGGTGATCGGCGTGAAGTCCCTGAAAACCTCCCACGGCGGCGAGCGGTAGAGGTGCGGCAGCTGCACGATCACACCGATCGTGTAGAGCAGGGTGTGGCCGTCGGGGGCCGCCTTCAGCACCTCGCGCGTGCCGATCATGGTCGAGCCGCCGGGCTTGTTCTCGACGATCACGGACACGGGCATCGATTCGGACATCTTCTGCGCGATGACCCGGGCCTGGATATCGGTCGCGCCGCCTGGGGGGAAGGGCACCACGATGCGTACCGGCCTGCCCGGAAGAGGAAAGGTTTGCGCGTGCAGCCCGCCGGCGATTGCCAGAAGAAACGCAAGAACCGCAAACCTCATGATCCCCTCCCGCGCGCTAGTTTATATTCTCCGGTGCATGTCGGCACGCTATCCCGAGCGAATCGTCTGCCTCACCGAGGAAACCACCGAGACGCTGTACCTGCTCGGCGAGGAGCGCCGCATCGTCGGCATCTCGGGCTATACGGTGCGGCCGCCGCGCGCGCGGCGCGAGAAGCCCAGGGTATCGGCGTTTCTCTCTGCGAAAACCGGCAAAATCCTCGAGCTCAAGCCCGACCTGGTGCTCGGTTTCTCCGACCTGCAGGCCGACATCTCCAAGGACCTCGTCAAGGCCGGCCTGAACGTGATGATCTTCAACCAGCGCTCGGTGGAAGAGATTCTCAACATGATCCTGGTCTTGTCTTCTCTGGTAGGAGCGAACGAACGGGGTCTGCAGCTTGTGAAGCGACTGGAAGGCAATATTTTGAAGATACGAGAAGCGTCGAAAAGCTTCAAACGCAAGCCAAAGGTCTATTTCGAGGAATGGGACGAGCCGATGATCAGCGGCATCCGCTGGGTGAGCGAGCTCGTGGGGGTCGCGGGCGGCGAGGACATTTTTTCGGAGCTGTCCTTGTCCCACGCCGCCTCCGGACGCACGATCGCCGATCCGGGCGAAGTCGTGAAAAGAAATCCCGACGTAATCATCGGTTCCTGGTGCGGCAAGAAATTCAGGCCCGAGCGCGTCGCGGCGCGCGCCGGCTGGGGCGGGATTTCAGCCGTGAAGGAAAACCAGCTGCACGAGATCAAGTCTTCGGAAATCCTTCAGCCCGGGCCGGCAGCGCTCACCGATGGCGTGCGGCGCATCCACACCGTCCTCGGCGCATGGGCGCGAAGACAGCCATGACTGGATGTTATTCGGCGAGGCTGGCGCCCGAGCCGCCCATTTCCTTCGGCACGTCCTTCATTTTCGGCAAGCTGTCCTTGATTCGCAGCTTCGTCTCCTGATAGTGGACATGGACGCCGGCCTTGTAAGGGAAGTCCGGGATGACTGCCGCGTACACGTCGGTGAGTCCCCAGGCGGGATGGTCGGTGAAGAGGTGGCCGCCGCAGGTCTTGCACCATTTGCGATAGCTGCGGGGCGTCTTGTTGTAGGTGCCGATGTTGTCCGCACCACGCGTGACCTTAATCGCTTCGGGCTTCCATAGCGTGAAGGCGTTGACCGGCCCGGCAGACCAGCTTCGGCACGATTCGCAATGGCAATAGCCCATTGCAGCCGGCTCGCCGCTGACCGTGAACTGAACCGCTCCGCAGAAGCAACTGCCCTTGTACGTCGCCATGCTGCTTATCCTTTTCGGTTGGCTTGCAGGGCGCTAGTCTCTTCCTTACCGAGGGCGCCTGCAAGGTGCGCCTGGCCGACGGCGTGGAAGTGAAAGGGCTTAGGGCGATTTGATGCCGTGAGCCTCGAAGGCGCCGACAAGCCGCCTGAGGAACTCACGCCGCACCGCGTCCTTCTCGTGGGGCAGGGTCTTGATGCGGCAGCGCAGGCCCAGGCCCCACAGCTCCCAGCGCTCGACGCCGAAAACTTCCACGTCCTCCAGGATGCCCGGCCCGAACTTCGGGTCCTGGCGCAGCGCCGCCGCGACCTCGCGCATGATTGCGAACGCCGGTTCGACCTCCTGATGGCCGGAGACCGCCGTGTCGATCATGGCGTAGGCGTAGTTCCGCGTGCGGTTGACCACCACCTTGACCTCGCCGTTGGGCACGAAGTGCACGTAGCCGTCGGCGTCGCGCAGGCGCACATAGCGCAGGGTCACTTGCTCCACTTGCCCGGCCTTGCCCGCCACTTCCACCACGTCGCCTTCGCGGATCTGGTCCTCGATCAGGATGAAAAGGCCGCTGAAGTAGTCCTTGATGACGCTTTGCGCGCCGAAGCCGATCGCAACGCCGGCGACCCCGGCGGTCGCAAGGATGGGCGCGATCGAGATGCCGAGCTCGCCGAGGATCAGCATGCCGGCGACCAGCACCACCACCACGGTGGCGAAGTAGCGGAATGCCCTGCTGACCGTGCCGATGCGGCGCAGGTCGTCGAGCGCGCTGGTGCGCCGCTGCATCAGGTTGCGAAAGGCGCGGATGAGGCGCCCGGCCAGCACCTGCAGCAGCCAGGCGACCAGCAGGATGACGACGATGCGCCCGCCGCGCGTCAGCGCGAGCCGGGCCTCGTCATCCAGGACGTAGAGGTACGAAAGTAAATCTTTAATTAATGAAGACCCAACGAGGCTTCAATGTTGCGCACCATGGCCACCAGGCGCGGCCCGAGATCGTCCTCGAGCTGGCCTTTCTTCGCCATGAACGCCGGCACGCCGCAGTTGAAAGCGACGATCTCGCCGTCGACGGTGCGGCGCATCGGCACGCCGACCGCGTAGATGTCGCGGCGCAGCTCGCCCATCGAGGCGCAGAAGCCGCGCGAGCGGATGTCCTCGAGCGCCTTGTCGATGGAGGCGCGGTATTTCCGGTGCGCTTCCGGATCCTTCACCTTCATCTGGTTGAGCACCGCCTCGCGCTCGGGCGGCGTGCAGGCGGCAAGGAAGGCGCGCCCGATGACCGATTGCGAGATCGGCACCGCGGTGCCGATATCCGGCAGCGTGGTGATGCCGTTGCCGCTGCGGCAGGACTCGACGTAAACCATGTTCAGCCGGTCGCGCACCCCCATCGACACCGAGCCGTTGCAGTAGTCGGCGAGCTCCTTCATCAGCGGCCGCGCCACCTGGCGCACGTTCATCGAGGCGAGCAGCGGATAGCCGATCGACAGCACCGCCGAGCCGAGCTGGTACTTGCCCAGGCGCATGTTGTGCCGCAGGTAGCCGAGCTTGGTCAGCGTGTAGGTGAGACGCGACACCGTCGGCTTGGGCAGCCCGGTGCGCACCGAGATCTCCTTGTTGCCGAGCAGCGGCTCAAGCGGCGTGAAACAGCGCAGCACTTCCAGGCCGCGCGCCAGGGTGGTGGCGAATTGACGATCACCCTCATGCTCGTAGCTGAAAGCGGTTGCGGCCGGTTGGGAAAGCGGTGCCGCGGGTTCTGGGGCGCCCATGGGAGGCCTCTCCTGTGTGTTTTTTCTGTGGGGGGGTGCAGCGGATTGTTTCGCGTTTCGATATTCTGTCGGACGCGGTCGCGTGTCAACTTAGTTGTACAAGATTTCATATGGTGAAATGACAGCAGGCCTTTTCGACTTGAGCGGCAAGGTAGCCCTTGTCACCGGTTCCACGCGCGGCATCGGCAAATCGATCGCCGAAGAGCTCGCGAGGGCCGGGGCGAAGGTGTGCGTCAGCAGCCGCAAGGCCGAGTCTTGTGAAGAGGTTCAAGCGGAATTCAAAGGTAAAGGATTCGATTGCTTCGCCAAGGCCTGCAATGTCTCGCGCAAGGAAGAGCTGCAAGCCCTGGTCGACGCCACCGCCGCAAAATGGGGCCGGATCGATATCGCGGTGGCGAATGCGGCTTCGAACCCGTACTTCGGTCCGCTCACCGGCTTGCCCGACGATGCCTTCGACAAGATCTTCGCGAATAACGTCAAGAGCGTGCTCTGGCTCGCCGGCATGACCCTGCCGGCGATGGCGCAGCGCGGCGGCGGCAGCCTGATCGTCGTCGGCTCGATCGGCGGCATCCTTGCCAACACCGTGATCGGCGCCTACGGCATGTCGAAAGCGGCCGATCATCACCTGGTGCGCAATCTCGCCGCCGAGTGGGGGCCGAAGAACGTGCGCGTCAACGCCATCGCCCCGGGACTGGTGAAGACCGAGTTCGCCCGTGCGCTGTGGGAGGACGACAAGCGCCGCGCAGAGCGCGAGCAGGCGACCCCCCTCAGGCGCCTGGGCGAGCCGCGCGACATCGGCGGCATTGCGGTGTTTCTCGCCTCCGAGGCCGCGGCCTTCGTCACGGGGCAGGTGATCGTTGCCGACGGCGGCGTAACCATCGTCTAGAGAGCGTTTCAAACATCGAAAAGGATTAGACTTTTTCCATGGACCTCAACTATTCGGCCGAAGAACTCGCGTTTCGCGATCAGGTGCGCGGCTGGCTGGGCAAGCACCTGCCGCAGGACCTGCGCGACAAGGTCGCCGGCTACGAGCATCTGTCGCGCGAAGACCTGCTGCGCTGGCACGGCATCCTGGCGAAGCAGGGCTGGGTCGCGCCCTCCTGGCCCAAAGAATGGGGCGGCACCGACTGGAACGTCGTGCAGCGTTACCTCTTCGAGGAAGAGCTCGGCTACGCCGGCACCCCGCCGCTCATTCCGTTCGGCCTGACGATGTGCGGGCCGGTGCTGCTCAGGTTCGGCACCGAGGCGCAGAAGAAGCGCTTCCTGCCGCGCATCTACAACGGCGACGATTTCTGGTGCCAGGGCTACTCGGAGCCGGGCTCAGGCAGTGACCTGGCGTCCCTGAAAACCAAGGCTGTTAAGGAAAAGGATTTTTATATTGTTAACGGCCAGAAGATCTGGACCACGCTCGGCCACTACGCCGACTGGATCTTCTGCCTGGTGCGCACCGATCCGACGGTCGAGAAGCGCCAGGAGGGCATCTCCTTTCTGCTCGTCGACATGAAGAGCCCGGGGATCACGGTTCGGCCGTTGATCCTGATGGACGGGGCCCACGAAGTGAACGAAGTGTTCTTCGACGACGTCAAAGTGCCGCTCGAGAACCTGGTCCACGAAGAGGGCAAGGGCTGGACGGTGGCGAAGTACCTGCTGGGCCACGAGCGGATGAATACCGGCCGTATCGGCCAGTCGAAAAGAGAGCTTGCCAAGCTGAAGGAATTTGCCGCTGCGCGAATGAATGACGCCAGGTTCCGCGACAAGCTCTCCAGGCTGGAGGTGGAGCTGATCGCGCTCGAGATCACCAACCTGCGCTTCCTCGACCAGATGCGCCGCACCGGCCAGCCGCCCGGCGCCGACGTCTCGATGCTGAAGATCAGGGGCACCGAGATCCAGCAGACGCTCACCGAGCTGATGTTGCAGGCGGCGGATCCGGCCGACTCGGACGCGATCGCCGCGTCGCTCGGGCCGCGCTACTGCAGCATGCGCAAAACGAGCATCTATGCCGGCTCGAATGAAATCCAGCGCAACATCATCGCCAAGATGACCTTGGGTTTGTGAGACTGCCGTTTAGCATTTAGGTGAACCGATGAATTTCGACTACAACGAAGAGCAGCAGCTTCTGGCGGATTCGGTGCGCCGTTTCCTGCAGAAGGATTACCATTTCGAGGCGCGCAAGAAAATCGTCGCCTCGGCGGAGGGCTGGAGCCCGAAGGCCTGGTCCACTCTGGCCGAGATGGGCCTCACCGGGCTGCCATTCTCTCCCGACTACGGCGGCTTCGGCGGCGGCGCGGTCGACCTGATGGGCGTGATGGAGGCTTTCGGCGATGCGCTGGTGGTCGAACCGTACCTCGCAACCATTCTTTCTTCACAGATTATTTCCAAGTCTGGAAAAGAGGAGCAAAAACAACAAATCCTGCCGGCGGTGGTCGAAGGCAGGCTGAAGACGGCTTTTGCGCATGCCGAGAAAGGCGCGCGCTATCGACTGGATCACGTCAGCACGACCGCGAAAAAGGCCGGCGGCGGCTGGACGCTCGACGGCGAGAAGAAGGCGGTGCTCGGCGCACCGATGGCGGACAAGCTGGTGGTGTCGGCCAAGGGGCCGCAGGGCCTGGGTCTTTTTTTGATCGAGAGAAACGCGCAAGGCGTGAAGTTGAATCCATACAAGACCCTCGATGAGACGCGGGCAGCGGATCTCGCCCTCAAGGGGGTGAAGGCCGACGCGCTGGGTGGAAATCTCGAGCTGATCGAGGAGGTGACGGACTTCGCCACCGCCCTGGTCTGCGCGGAGGCGGTCGGCGCGATGAAGTTCGCCTGCGACACGACGCTCGAGTACCTCAAGACGCGCAAGCAGTTCGGCGTGCCGATCGGCACCTTCCAGGCGCTGCAGCACCGCATGGTCGACATGTACATCTCGTACGAGCAGGCGAAATCCATGGCCTGTCTTGCCTGTTCGAAAGCGGATTCTTCGAAAGACAGCGAAGATAGGGTTCGCTCGATCTCGGCGGCGAAGATCAAGATCGCCGATGCCGCGCGCCATATCAGCCAGGAGTCGGTGCAGCTGCACGGCGGCATGGGCATGAGCGAGGAGCTGAAGGTAAGCCACAGCTTCCGCCGCCTGACGGTGATCGCGCAGCAGTTCGGCGACGCGGACCATCATCTCGAGCGCTTTGCCTCGCTTTAGGGGTTTTCTCGCGCGCAGTCCCGCGATCCTCTCCGGCGCCGCATGCCCGGGCCCCGGGTAAACTGAGTGAGCGCCATGGAAAACAAACGTATCGTTCTGGCCAGCCGTCCCGCCGGCTGGGTGACTGAGGACAACTTCCGCATCGAGAGCGTGCCGGTGCCGAAGCCGAAGGACGGCGAGGTCCTGGTGAAGAACCTGTGGTTATCGCTCGATCCGTACATGCGCGGCCGCATGAACGACGCCAAGTCCTACGCCGCCAAGCAGGAACTCGGCGAGGTCATGATCGGCGGCACGGTGGGCGAGGTGGTCGAATCGAAGAATCCGAAGTTCAAGGCCGACGACCTGGTGCTCGGCATGTTCGGCTGGCAGCAGTACGGCGTGTCCAACGGCGCCGGCGTGAACAAGATCGACGCCAGCCGCGTGCCGATGTCGGCTTTCCTCGGAGTGCTGGGCATGCCCGGGGTGACCGCGTGGGTCGGGCTGCTCGACATCTGCCAGCCCAAGGCCGGCGAGACCGTGGTGGTGTCGGCCGCATCGGGCGCAGTGGGCAGCGTGGTCGGGCAGATCGCCAAGCTGAAAGGCTGCCGGGCGGTCGGCATCGCCGGCGGCAAGACGAAATGCGATTACGTGACGAAGGAGCTCGGCTTCGACGCCTGCGTCGACTACAAGGCGGGTAAGCTCAACGACGATCTCAAGGCGGCCGCGCCCGGCGGCATCGACTGCTATTTCGAGAACGTCGGCGGCGAAATCCTCGATGCGGCGCTGAAGCGCATGAACGCCTTCTCGCGCATCGCGGTATGCGGCCTGATCTCGCAGTACAACGCCACCGAGCCCTATGGCGTGAAGAACTTCGCATCGATCCTGACCAACCGCATCAAGGTGCAGGGCTTCATCGTCTCCGACCGCATGGAGCTGTGGGCCAAGGCCCTTCCGGAGCTCATCGGCTGGGTCGCCGGCGGCAAGATCAAGTACCGTGAAACCATCGCGCAGGGCATCGAAAACGCGCCCAAGGCTTTCATCGGTCTGTTGAAGGGCGAGAATTTTGGAAAACAACTCGTCAAACTGGGGTGAAACGATGATCGATCTGTATACCTGGCCGACGCCGAACGGCCACAAGATCCACATCATGCTCGAGGAGACGGGCACGCCGTACCGCGTGCACCCGATCGATATCGGCAAGGGCGACCAGTTCAAGCCCGAGTTCCTCAAGATCTCGCCGAACAACAAGATGCCGGCAATGGTCGATCCCGACGGCCCGGGCGGCAAGCCATTCGCGCTCGCCGAGTCGGGCGCGATGCTGTTCTATCTCGCCTCCAAGACCGGCAAGTTCCTTCCCGCCGACCTGCGCAAACGCTGGCAGGTGATGCAGTGGACCATGTTCCAGATGGGGCACATCGGGCCGATGCTCGGCCAGGCGCACCACTTCCTGGGCTATGCGCCGGAGAAGATCGAGTACGCGATCAACCGCTACAGGAACGAAGCAAATCGTCTTTATGGTGTTCTTGAAAAACAATTGTCAAAAAGCAAATACGTGGCTTGCGACGAGTACACCATCGCCGACATGGCGACCGTGCCGTGGCTGCGCGCGCCCGAGCGCCAGGGCGTGGACATCGAGCAATTCCCGGCGCTCAAGCGCTGGCGCGACGCGATCCTCGAGCGCCCGGCGGTCAAGCGCGCCCTGGAAGTCCTCAAAGACGCGCGCCGAGCCGGAGAAATGACCAAGGAACAGAAGGAAAACCTGTTCGGCGCAGCGCAGTATGCCAGGCGATAGTCAGCTCAAGGGCAAGGTCGCCTGGATCACCGGCGGCGGCTCGGGGATCGGGCTCGCCGGCGCGCTCGAGCTGGCCGCCGCGGGGGCCCACGTGGTGGTCTCCGGAAGAAGCAAGTCGACGCTCACCGCCGCGGAAAAGCAGATCAAGGCGGCGGGCAGCGGCGAGGCGATCGCGCTCGATGTCGCCGACCAGAAGGAGGTCGCGAACGCGGCGGCGGCGATCCTGCGGCGCCACGAGCGCATCGATATCCTCGTCAACAGCGCCGGCGTCAACACCCCGAAACGCAATTTCCGCGACGTGTCGGTCGAGTCCTGGGACCAGATCGTCGCTATCAACCTGTCGGGGATGTTCTATTGCTGCCACGCCGTGCTGCCGGCGATGCGCAAGCGCAAGGCAGGCCTCGTGATCAACGTCGCCTCCTGGGCCGGCCGCTACGCGAGCACGCTCACCGGGCCCGGCTACAACGCCACCAAGCGCGCCGTCATCGCGCTCACCGAGTCGATCAACATGGAGGAGTGCGCGGGCGGCATCCGCGCCACGTCCATCCTGCCGGGGGAAGTCGCGACCCCGATCCTCGAGAAGCGCCCGGTGCCGCCGTCGCAGGAGGAACGCGCCCGCATGCTGCAGGCCGAGGACCTCGGCAGGGCGATCCTGTTCATCGCCACGCTGCCGCCGCGCGCCTGCGTCAACGAGCTCGTCATCAGCCCGACCTGGAACCGCTTCTATCTAGGGGGACTCGAGACCGCAAAGTCGTAAAGAGGAATTTTTCAAGAATAAATCACAGAAGAGGAAATTCTTCTGTCCCTCTTTTCCCGTATCGCCCTGCCGTTCATCGCGGGCTACTTCGTGTCGTACGTGTACCGCATGGTCAATGCGGTGCTCGGGCCGACGCTCGCCGGGGAGTTCGGGCTCACGGCCGGCGGGCTCGGGCTGCTTTCCAGCGTGTACTTCCTGTCGTTCGCGCTTTTCCAGCTGCCGCTCGGGCTGCTGCTCGACCGCTTCGGGCCGCGGCGCGTCAATGCCACTCTGTTGCTCGTCGCGGCGCTGGGCGGCCTCTGGTTTGCGTTCGCGCATTCCGCGCCCTCGGCGATCGCGGCGCGAGCCCTGATCGGAGTCGGGGTGTCGGGCTGCCTGATGGCGTCCTTCACCGCGTTCGTGCTGTGGTATCCCGCGGACCGGCTTTCGACCATGAACGGCATTACCTTCGCCGCCGGCGCGCTCGGCGCGATGACCGCGACCGTGCCGCTCGAGCTGCTGTTGCGCGTGATGCATTGGCGGGAAGTGTTTCTCGTTCTCGTCGCGGCAACGGTTCTCGTCAGCCTGGTGCTGTGGTTCTGGGTGCCGGAGCGCCGGCGGGAACAGGAGAAAGGATTTTCAAAAGAGATTATGGAACTGGGACTCATCATGCGCGACCCCGCTTTTCAACGCCTGGCGGTTTGCCTGGGGGCGAGCCAGTGCGCCGCGGTCGCCTTGCAGACCCTCTGGGTCGCCACCTGGCTGCGCGACGTCGCGGGCTACGACCGCGGGGGCGTGGCGCTCGGCCTGCTGATCGTCAACCTCGGCATGATCGCCGGCTACCTCGGCTTCGGCCGCGCCGCCGACCGGCGCACGCGCTCCGGGCGCAGCATCTTCCCGCTCATTGTCGGGGGCGTCGCCTGCTCCTCGGTCTCGCTCGCGCTGATCACCTTCGGGACAAATCCGGGGATGAATGCGGGCGCGCGAGGCGGAGCGCTGGCGCTATGGTTCGTGTTCGTGGCCGGCGGAACCGCGGTGGTGCTGATCTACTCCCTGCTGTCGCGGCGCTATCCGAAAGAGATGGCGGGGCGCGCCAATACCGCGGCCAACGTGATCGGCTTCGTCGGCATGTTCGGCGGCCAATGGGCGATCGGGCTGGTGCTGGACCGCTGGCCGCAATCTCCCGCCGGCTATGCGCCCGAGGCTTATCCCTGGGCGCTCGGCATGGTGTGGGCCGTGCAGCTTGCGGGTTTGCTGTGGCTTCTAACAGGAAGGAAATTGCTGGAGAACCCTGAAAGCAGTCCTAGCTGAAGAAGATATCGCGGTAGGCGGTGTAGATCGACGCCGCAACCACGGGTCCGAGCGCCAGCCAGCCCAGCCCGAACGGGATCGAGGCGACGATCGACAGGCCGAGCAGGATCACGCCGTAGACCAGAAACGGCACGATGTTCTTCAGGCAGCCGGCGAAGCTCGACTTGAGCGCCTCGATCGCGCCGAGCTGGTGGAACACCGCGAGCGCCGGCGCGAACCAGATTGCCATGACTACGGGCAGCATGAGCGCGAGCATGATCAGCGCGGCGAGCAGCAGCGTCATCGCCGCAGCGAGGACCGCCGCCGGGTCGGTTTGCGCGCCGCCAAGCAGGCCGGACAGCTTTGCCCCGGTGGCGAGGCCGGCCAGCAGCGCGATGATCACGGTCGCGGCGAGATAGATCAGGCCCACCGACGCAAGGGTGCCGAAACGTTCGCGAAAGCCGGCGAACAGGTGCTCGATTTTCAACTCGCCGCCCTGTTCGAGATCGCGGCAGCCGATGACCAGCCCGCCGGCGAACACCGGGCCGAGCACCATGCTCGCGAGCGACCCCAGGATCGGGATGAGCGCGAGGACGATGAAGATCACCATCAGGACCACAATCAGCGCGATCCAGATTCCGGGCTGGCGCTTGAACAGGTTCCACCCTTCGACGATCCACTTCCAGCCGTTTGCGGCCGGCACGCTGCGACCTGCGGCGACGAACTCGGACATTAGAGCCTCCCGTTGAAAAATAGGGACAGACCCCAATTTTCGCAATTGCAGATGAGAAAAATGGGGTCTGTCCCTATTTTTCCCTCAACCGCACCCTTACGGTAGCGATGGCCTTGGCGACCAGCGAACCGTCCTCGTTCTTCGCCTCGCCTTCGACGAAGATCAAGCTGCGGCCGTCTTTCAGCACCCGCGCTTCCGCGATCAGCTTCGAGCCGCTGCCGCCGCCGATGAAGGAGGTGCTGAGGTCGATGGTGATGACGCCGATCGAGTCGGGGTGCAGCGTGCGCGCCGCGGTGCACAGCGCGACGTCGAGCAGCGACATGATCACGCCGCCGTGCGCGGTGCCGAGGCTGTTGGTGAAGTGCTTCGGCAGCGGCATGGACAGCCGGGCGCTGCCTTCGCCCAGCGTCTCGGTGGTCAAGCCGAGGTGCGTGACAAACGGTATCTTGCTTTGATACTCACGCGTGAATTTCAATTTCGCTTCGAGGGTCACAGGATGGTCGCGCCGCCGTCGACTGCGATCGCCTGGCCGGTGATGTGGCGCGAGGCCTCGGAGGCGAGCAGCACCGCGAGGCCCTTGAGGTCCTCGTCGTTGCCCAGGCGCCGCGTCGGCGTCAGCTCCAGCACTGCCTTGCCGGCGGTGTCGAGCGTGGCGCGCGTCATCCTAGACGGAAAGAAGCCGGGGCAGATGGCGTTGACGGTGATGCCATGCTCTCCCCATTCGGCGGCGAGCTGGCGCGTGAGGCCGACCAGCCCGTGCTTGGTCGCGTTGTAGGCGACGGTCTTCACCACGCGCGGATCGCTCGCCGTCAGGCCCGCCACCGAGGCGGTGTTGATGATCCGCCCCCATTTGTTCGGAATCATCGAGCGCTTGGCGATCTGCTGCGACAGCAGGAACGCGCCGGTGAGGTTCACGTTCACCAGCTTGTCCCAGGCCTCGAGCGGATGGTCCTCGGCCGGCGAGCCCCAGGTGGCGCCGGCGTTGTTCACCAGGATGTCGACCTTGCCGAGCTTCTTCAGGACCGCGTCGGCGAGCGGCGCGACCTGCTCGCGCTTGCCGATGTCGCAGACGAAGGCCTCTGCCTCGATCCCCATTTTCTTCAGGTGGGAAACGGCTTGGTCGAGCTCGTCCTTCTTGCGCGCGCTGATGGCGATTCGCGCGCCCATTTCGCCGAGCGCCTCGGCCATCTGCAGGCCCAGCCCGCGCGAACCGCCGGTGATCAGGGCGTTCCTTCCCTTGAGGTCGAAAAGCTGTCTGACGTTCACGTTTCAGCCCTTCAGCTGCAGCGATTTGTACTCGAGAAATTCTTCGAGCCCGTAGACTCCGGCTTCGCGGCCGTGGCCTGACTGCTTGAAGCCGCCGAAGGGCGCGTTCATGTTGAAGGCGCCGCCGTTTATGTCCACCTGCCCGGCGCGGATGCGGCGCGCCACGCGCTGCGCGCGCGCCTCGTCCTTCGACCACACCGCGCCGGCGAGGCCGTAAGGGCTGTCGTTGGCGATGCGGATCGCGTCCTCCTCGTCCTTGTACGCGATGATCGAGAGCACTGGGCCGAAGATCTCCTCCTGCGCGATGGTCATGCTGTTCTTCACCTTGCCGAAGACGGTCGGCCGCACGTAGTAGCCGCCGGCAGGCGCGCCTTCCGGTGCGTCGGCGCCGCCCGCCAGCAGCTCGGCGCCTTCCTGCTGGCCTTTCTTGATGTAGCCACGCACGCGCTCCAGCTGCGCCTGGGAGCTGAGCGGTCCCAGCCGGGTCGTTTCAGCGAGCGGATCCCCTACCGTAAAGCTTTTTGCCGCTTCCGCCGCCAACCGGGAAGCTTCTTGATAAAGAGAATCCGGAACAAGCATGCGGGTCAACGCGGTGCAGGTCTGCCCGGAGTTCAGGTAGCAGCCATTCACCGTACCCTTCACGGCGGCGGCGAGGTCGGCGTCGTCGAGAATTACCGAGGCGCTCTTGCCTCCGAGTTCCAGCGCAACGCGCTTTACGCTTTGCGCTGCCAGCTCCGAGATGCGCTTGCCGGCGCGCGTCGAGCCGGTGAACGAGATCATGTCCACGCCGGGATGCGCGACCAGCGCTTCGCCGGCTGCCGCGCCGAAGCCGGTGACCAGATTGAAGACGCCCGCGGGCAGCCCGGCCGCCTCGACGGTCTCGGCGAGGATGAAGGCGTTGAACGGCGCCACTTCCGAGGGCTTCAGGACCACGGTGCAGCCGGCGGCGAGCGCGGGCGCGACCTTAAGCGCGATCTGGTGCAGCGGATAGTTCCAGGGCGTGATCGCGCCGACCACGCCCACGGGTTCGCGCACCACGAGCGAGTTTCCGACGCGTTCTTCAAATTTGAAGTCTCTGAGTATTTTTGAGTAATTCGCGAAATTTGCGATGGGAAGCCCGGCCTGGATCCGGCCGGCGAGCTTCAGGGGCATGCCGACTTCCTGCGCGATGACCCGGGCGAGCTCGTCGGCGCGCGCTTTCAGGCCCGCCGAGATTTTTTCCAAAAATTCGGCGCGCACTTGAGCTGAAAGAGAATTCCATGAAGAAAAAGCGCTTCGTGCGGCACTGACCGCCGCGTCGATGTCCTTTGCGCCACCGGCCGGAATGCGACCCATCACTTCGCCGGTCCCGGCATTGTGGACGTCGATCGTTTCCTTGCCCGAGGGCGTGACCCAGCGGCCGCCGATGAAAAACCTGTCTCGCACCTGCATCCGATTCTCCCGGTAAGGGGCTGATTTTAGCCAAGCTATACTCCGGCGATGTCACGAAAAGCGAAAGCAGTCCTGTGCCGCGAGCTCAGCAAGCCCGTCGTTGTCGAGGAAATCACGGTCGACGGCCCGAAGCGCGGCGAGGTGACGGTGAGGCTCGGGGCCTGCGGCGTATGCCATTCTGATCTGTCGGCTACCAACGGCACGATCCCTATGCCGCCGCCCCTGATACTCGGCCACGAGGCCGCGGGCGAGGTGGTCGAAGTGGGGGAGGGCGTGACCGCGCTGGCGGTCGGCGACCACGTCGTCTCGTCCTTCATCTACATGTGCGGCAAGTGCCGCTTCTGCTCGATCGGCCGGCCGGTGCTGTGCCTCGAGCAGGGCAAGGCTATTACGACCCTGCCGGATGGTAGCTTGCGCACGCGTGACGGGAAGGGCGGTTTTTTGAATGTCTTTTCGGGCTGCGGCGTGATGGCCGAGTACGCCACGCTGCACATCGACAACCTGGTGAAGATAGATCCGAAGATTCCGTACGACCGCGCCGCGCTGGTCGGCTGCGCGGTCACCACCGGCGTCGGCGCGGTATTCAATACGGCGAAGGTCGCGCCGGGCTCCTCGGTGGCGGTGTTCGGCTGCGGCGGCGTCGGCCTCAACGTCATCCAGGGAGCGCGCATCGCCGGCGCGGAGCGCATCGTCGCGATCGACTCGATCGAAGCCAAGCTCGAGATGGCGAAGAAGTTCGGCGCCACCGACGTGCTCGCGGCGAAAGCAGGAGAAGATTCTTCAAAACAGATAAAAAAGCTTACCGGAGGAGGGGCCGACTACGCTTTCGAGTGCGTGGGCAGCGGCGAGCTGGCGGCGGCGGCCTATCGCGCCATCCGCCGCGGCGGCCTCGCCGTGGTCGTGGGAGTCGCAAAGCCCGCCGATACGACCTCGGTGCGCACCATGACGCTGCCCTTTGAGGAGAAAACCCTCACCGGCAGCTATTTCGGCTCGTGCGTGCCGCGGATCGATTTTCCACGCATGCTCGGCCTGTATCTCGGCGGCAAGCTGATGCTCGATGAGCTGATCACCCGGCGCTATTCGATCGCCGAGGCGCCGCAGGCGTTCGCCGACCTGGAAACGGGCCGGAACGCCCGCGGCGTGATCGTCTTCTAGATGAAGGCGGACGAATCCGGCCGCATCCTGGTGGTCGACGACCAGCGCACGATCGCCGAGATGACCGCCGGCTTGCTGCGCAACCTCGGCCACGAGGTGCGGGTCGCGCTCGACGGCGAGGCGGCGCTCGACCAAGTGCGCGGCGGCCGCTTCGACCTGGTGCTGTGCGACATCATGATGCCCGGCATGGACGGCTACGAGCTGTGCCGGCGGTTGCGCGCCGACCCGGCCACCGCGCTGCTGCCGGTGGTCCTGGTAACCTCGCTCGATCCCCAGTCGGAGCGCGTCAAGGGAATCGAGGCGGGGGCGGACGACTTCCTCGCCAAGCCGGTCAACTGGGCGGAGCTGTTCGCTCGCGTCAAGCGGCTGCTGCGGGTGAAGGCGCTGCAGGACGAGATCCAGACCCTGAACGCGGTGCTCGAGGAGCGCGTGCGCGCCCAGGTCGACCAGCTGCAGCGCCTTGGCAGGCTGAAGCGCTTCTTCTCGCGCCAGGTCGCCGAGGCGATCATCGCCGGCGGCGAGGACATCCTGGAGCCGCACCGGCGCGAGATCACGGCGGTGTTCCTGGATCTGCGGGGGTTCACCGCGTTCACCGACCGTGCCGATCCGGACGACGTGCTCGAGCTGCTGCGCGCCTACCACGCCACGCTCGGCCGCACCGTCGACGAGTTCGGCGGCACGCTCGAGCATTTCGCTGGCGACGGCGTCATGATTTTCTTCAACGACCCGTTCCCGGTCGAGCACCCCGCCGAGCGCGCGGTGCGCATGGCGATGGGGCTGCAGCTCGCCTTCGAGCCGATCGCGCGGGCCTGGGAAAAGCTCGGGCACCAAGTGGGCCTCGGCGTGGGCATCGCGCAGGGCGATGCGACGCTGGGGGTGATCGGCTTCGAGCAGCGCTGGGAGTATGCCGCGATCGGCAACGTGCCCAACCTCGCCGCGCGCCTCTGCGGAGAGGCGCGCGCGGGAGAAATCCTTCTCGACGCGCAGACCGAGCGCGAGGTGACGGACTTCGCCGAGGTCGAGCCGATCGGACCGCTCGCACTGCGCGGCTTTCAGCAACCGGTGCCGGCGTTCAAGCTGAAAATCCTGAAGGGCTAGCGCCCGGAAGGATCGCGTTTCACTCGAACACCAGGGTTCCCGTATCGCCCGGGTCGACGTCGCGCGCCGTCGCCTGCTGCTCGAGCGTGTCGTAGCGCTCGCGCGCTGCGGCGTCGAGCGCGGCGCAGTCGGCGGCCGGCGGCAGGGCGGCGAGCGCCGCCTTAAGCTCGCGCTCGAGCTGCCGCGCCCGGTCGAGGCGGGCGTTCTGGTGGGCCATCAGCGCCTTCACATATCGCTCCCAGCGAGCCACGAGCTCCTGCGGCGTTTCCGGCGGCGGCGACCAGCGCGGCAGCGCCATTACGAGCTCGAGCCTGGTCGTGACGGAGCCTATGACGCAAGTCCCTCTGCCGCGGCGCGGCAGGTACTGATAGGAAAGCTTCCAGGACGAACGGGCATGCCCGGCGCGGCGCTCATTCAGGGAGTTGATGAGCGACGCCTCGTCCTTGCCTTCCACCTCGTAAAAAGACAGCTCCACGTCGGCGGGTGCTCCCTGGACGGCAGCGGCAGGGGCGGGAGCAGAAACAGGAGGCGGGCGCGGCACTACGGTGACCGAGGGTGCACCTGGTGCGGGCGGCGGCAAGGGCTTGATCTCGGGCTTGATGATGGACGTGCCCGGACTCGGTTTTGGGATGAGTTGCTCATCGGTCCGGGACGGCGCACGGGTGCTGCCCGGCGGGCAGCTGTCCACGTAGCTGATCTTGCCGTCGGCGCCGACGCATTTTTCGAGCGCGAGCGCCGGGCCCGAGAAAAGGATCGCCGACAGGAAGAAAAAAAGGCTAGGCAACTTCGAACAGCCCCGCCGCCCCCATGCCGCCGCCGATGCACATGGTCACCACGACATGCTTTGCGCCGCGGCGCTTGCCCTCGATGAGCGCATGGCCGACGAGGCGGGCGCCGCTCACGCCGTACGGATGGCCGACCGCGATGGCGCCGCCGTTCACGTTCAGCCTGTCGTTCGGGATGCCGATGCGGTCGCGGCAGTAGATCACCTGCACCGCGAAAGCCTCGTTCAGCTCCCAGAGATCGATGTCCTTGGCCTTCTTGCCGGCCTGCTCCAGCAGCTTGGGAACGGCGAACACCGGGCCGATGCCCATCTCCTTGGGATCGCAGCCGGCGACGGCGAAGCCGCGGAAGATGCCGAGCGGCTTGAGGCCGCGCTTCGCGGCCTCCTTGTCGCTCATCACGACCGCGGCGGAGGCGCCGTCGGAGAACTGGCTGGCGTTGCCCGCGGCGATCACGCCGCCCTCGATCGCCGGCTTGATCTGCGACAGCCCCTGAAGCGTGGTGTCGGGGCGGATGCCTTCGTCCTCGGAAGCCGTGACCTCCTTCATGGTTTCCTGGCCGGTGTTCTTGTCCACCACCTTCATCTTGGTGGTGATCGGGACGATTTCGTCCTTGAACTTGCCCTCGGCGCGCGCCTTCGCTGCGCGCTGCTGACTCTGCACGCCGTACTCGTCCTGCTTCTCGCGGGAGATTTCGTAGCGCTTCGCCACGTATTCGGCGGTCTGCAGCATCGGCCAATACGTCTCCGGGATATGGCGGTGCAGCCATTCATCCTGGTAGTGATGCTTGTTCATCTCGTTCTGCACCATCGAGATCGACTCCACCCCGCCGGCGACGAACACCGCGCCTTCGCCGGCGAGGACGCGTTGCGCCGCGAGCGCGATGGTCTGCAGGCCCGAGGAGCAGAAGCGGTTCACCGTCATGCCGGGAACGGTCACCGGGCAGCCGGCGCGCAGCGCGATCTGCCGCGCTATATTGCCGCCGGTCGCGCCTTCCGGGGTGGCGCAGCCCATGATCACGTCCTCGACCTCGTCGGCATCGACTTTCGCGCGCTCGAGCGCGGCGTGCACCGCGTGCCCGCCCATCTTCGCGCCGTGGGTCATGTTGAGCGAGCCGCGCCAGCTCTTGCACAGCGGCGTCCTGGCAGTCGAAACGATCACGGCTTCAGTCATTGAATTTCCTTCCTTCCTTCGCCAGTTTCACGAGCAGCGGCGCCGCCTTCCACACGGCGCCCTGGTAGCCTTTTTGAAACGTTTGAATCGAATTCAAGACCTTCTCCAGCCCGACGGTATCCGCGTAAAACATCGGCCCGCCGCGGTAGGGCGGGAAGCCGTAGCCGGTGAGGTACACCATGTCGATGTCGGAGGCCCGCAGCGCGATGCCTTCCTCGAGGATCTTGGCGCCTTCGTTGACGAGGGCGTAGATGAGCCGCTCCACGATTTCCTCGTCGGAGATGCTGCGGGCTTTCAGGCCGTTTTCGCTTCTATAGGAAGAAATAAGTTTTTCAACTTCAGGATCCGGGATGGGCTTCCGGTTGCCGGGCTCGTAGCGGTACCAGCCCTTGCCGGTCTTCTGCCCGAAACGACCGAGCTCGGCGATCCTGTCGCCGATGCGCGAATAGACGAAGTCGGGGCGCTCCTGGTAGCGCCGCTTGCGGATCTCCCAGCCGATGTCGAGGCCCGCCATGTCGCCCATGGTGAACGGGCCCATCGCGAGGCCCCATTTCTGCGCCGCGGCGTCGACCTGCTGCGGTGTTGCGCCCTCGTCGAGCAGGAACAGGCTCTGCTGGCCGTATTTCTCGATCATGCGATTGCCGATGAAGCCGTCGCACACCCCCGAGACCACCGCCACCTTCTTCAGCGCCTTGCCGAGCTTCATGGTGGTGGCGAGCACGTCCTTGGCGGTCTTCTTGCCGCGCACGACTTCCAGCAGCCGCATGACATTGGCGGGCGAGAAGAAATGCGTGCCGATCACGTCTTGCGGGCGCTTGGTTGCCGCGGCGATCTGGTCGACGTCGAGGGTGGAGGTATTCGAGGCGAGGATGGCGCCGGGCTTCGCGATCGCGTCGAGCTTCCTGAAGAGATCCTGCTTCACGTCCATGCGCTCGAACACCGCTTCGACGACGATGTCGGCGTCTTTCGCAGCACTCATGTCGGTAGTGGGTTTCAGCAGCGAAACCCGCTTATCCATCTCTTCCTGCTTGAGGCGTCCCTTGGACACCGTCGCCGCGTAGTTTTTCTTGATCGTATTCATGCCGCGATCGAGCGCTTCGGGAGTCATGTCGATCAACGTTACGGGAATCCCGGCGTTCACAAAGCTCATCGCGATGCCGCCGCCCATGGTGCCGGCGCCGATGACCGCAGCCTTCTTCATTTCGCGCACCGGCGTGTCCTCGGGCACGTCAGGGATCTTCGAGGTCTGGCGCTCGGCGAAGAACATGTGCCGCAGCGCCTTGGACTCGGTCGTGTTCATCAAGTACTCGATGCCGGCGCGCTCGACCTTGCGCCCTTCGTCGAAGGGCTTGGTCGCGGCTGCCTCGGCGCTTTCGACGATCTTGAGCGGCGCGGGGTAGCCCCTGGATTCCTTCGCCACCATGGCGCGCGCCTGCTCGAAGAACGCTTTGATGTCTCCGTCGATTTGCGGTTTTCGGTCTCTCACCCGGGTAAAAGCTTTACCAACGACTTTTTTCGCAAAAGCGATGCCTGCTTCGAGCAAGTCTCCCTGCGCGATCTCGTCCACCAGGCCGAATTCCTTCGCTTTCTCGGCAGGAATCGGGTTGCCCGTCGTCATCATCCTGACCGCTTCCGCCATCGGCACCATGCGCGGCAGGCGCTGCGTGCCGCCCGAGCCGGGGAGGATGCCGAGCTTTACCTCGGGCAGTCCGAGCTGGCTCTTGGGAAGAGCGATCCGGTAATGGCAGCCGAGGGCAAGCTCGAGGCCGCCGCCGAGCGCGAAGCCGCCGATGGCGGCGACGATCGGCTTCCGCGTCGCGTCCTGCACGTCGTTGACCTCGGGAAGCGTCGGCGAGAGCCCGGACTTCGGCGTGTTGAACTCGCGGATGTCCGCGCCGCCGGAGAAGGCTTTCGCCGAGCCGATCATGACGATCGCCTTGACGGCGGCATCCGCCTGCGCCTTCTTCAGGCCCTCGACGATGCCGCTGCGCAGCGCGTGCCCCAGGCCGTTGACCGGCGGATTGTTGAAAGTGATGACGGCGATGCCGTCACGCACCGCGTATTGAGCGACGTCGCTCATCTCTGGCATTCTCCGAATAGATCAGACGGTGGCTCTCAGGCCGAGCCGTGCAAACAGGGCGCGGTCGCGGGCCGTTTCGGGGTTTCCCGTGGTAAGCAGCTTTTCGCCGTAGAACACCGAGTTCGCTCCGGCAAGGAAGCACAGCGTCTGCACTGCGTCCGACATGCGCTCGCGTCCAGCCGAGAGCCGCACCCACGCCCTGGGCATTGTAATCCGGGCCGCAGCGATGGTCCGTACGAATTCCAGCGAATCCAGCGGCTCGTGGCCGTGCAGCGGCGTGCCCTCGACCTGCACGAGATCGTTGATCGGCACGCTCTCCGGATACGGGTCGAGGCTCGCCAGCTGCGCGATCAGGGCGGCGCGGTCGCGCCGCGATTCGCCCATGCCGACGATTCCTCCGCAGCACACGTTGATGCCCGCGGCGCGAACCCGTGCAAGGGTTTCGAGGCGGTCCCGGTAGTCCCGCGTGGTGATGATCTGGCCGTAGAACTCGGGCGAGGTGTCGAGGTTGTGGTTGTAGTAGTCGAGCCCGGCGTCGCGCAGCCGCTCCGCCTGCCCGGGCTTGAGCATGCCCAGGGTGGCGCAGGTTTCCATGTCCAGGTTCTTGACGGCAGAAACCATCTCAAGAACAGCTTGCAAATCCCGCTCTTTCGGGCTTCTCCATGCGGCACCCATGCAGAAGCGGGTGGCGCCCTGCGCCTTCGCTGCTTTTGCATTTGAAATAACATCATTTATGTTCAAAAGAGCGTCGTCGCCGACGCCGGTAGCATAGCGGCGCGACTGGGGGCAGTAGGCGCAGTCCTCCGGGCAGCCGCCGGTCTTCACCGACAGCAGCGTCGAGAGCTGCAGCGCCGCGGGATCGAAATGCTCCCGGTGCACGCTCTGGGCACGGTAGATGAGATCGGGGAAGGGAAGCTCGTAAAGCAGGAGGACGTCTTCGACTTTCATGCAGCTAGAATAAACCAGCTTTGGGAGGAGAATCCATGCATGGTTTGATGATGGACGCGCCGCTCC
>WNFI01019455.1_pt1 | contig 22210 bp, 16 predicted proteins | sample 5400471 | NCBI WGS metagenome assembly WNFI01 (sample SAMN13153348, study PRJNA577476) | soil metagenome | isolation source: 100 cm saprolite on Douglas fir-dominated hillslope | place: USA:California | collected 2013-09-17
GGCTTTTCGCGATTGAGACGTCGATCCTGCTTGCGATGCCGTCGCAGCGGACGCGCCGGCCCACCTTATCCCTCAGTACAACACCCATAACCACGACGGCGGTCCCGCCCCACCTAAACCCGTTCGGCTTTGCGTCCCGCCTTTGCGCGAGTTACTTCAAAAACACGCCCTGGCCTGCCAAGGGGCAGAGGAAGCGCCGAGGAAAAGAGGCTCGGCTGGGTCTCGTATTGTACTGCATTGGCAACTGGTCGCTTTGTTAGGCTCAATGATCGGACGAATTAACTGAATCGGCACATAAAACGTGCCGATTAACGCGTCGTGAGTAACCCGTTGGCCGAACGTACCCTTGAGCGCGCAACCAGTGCTTTCAGTTCTGGCAAGGGCGTTTGCTTGCCTGAATTAATCCGGTTGTTGCACACACTTTCGGCCAAAGCGCAGGACGTTTCCGTGTCGGATTTGGCTGATCTGGTGCAGACCGATTCCACCATCCTGGCCAAAGTGATCGGTGCGGCCAACACGTTCGGCTACAATTCCTCGGCCAAGCCCATCGAAAATATCAGCCAGGCCATCCATGTGATCGGCTATGAGCGGATTCGGATGCTTGCCATGTCGCTCATGCTGGTCGAACAGGCGTCCCGGACACAGAGCCCGGACGAACAGCGCGAGGCGGCGGCGTTGGCGCTGTATTCAGGATTTTTTGCCCAGAACGCTGCGGCGAACTACTGTGTGGTCGATCCGGAGAAGGTGTTCGTCTGCGCATCGCTGAGAAATTTCGGCCGGTTTGTCATGACCGCCATCATGCTGGACGAATATCGCGACGCCAAAGAGCGGTCGATCGCTGCGATGGACGACGATGAGGCATTTCGCCAGGTGTTCGGCTTGACGCCGCTGGAGCTGGGACGAGAGCTGTTGCGATCGTCGAAATTGCCCGAGTCGATCATGAGCGCACTGCGAGACTGTTCGACGAAAGCATTGGCAATTTTAGATACGAGCCCGGACTCGCAGGTTTTAGCCTTGGCCGATTTTTCGGCGAAAATCGCCCAACTGGCCCTTGATGTTGACGTCAGCAGCGAACATTTCGTCGAGAAAACGAAAAGCCTGGCGGCTCGCTACAACCGCCTGGCCCCTGGAATCGCGGAACAAGTCCCTGAAATTTTGAGGCAGGCGGAGATTCAGATAAACCAGTTTATCGCAGGTTCCAATGTGGGCAATGTGCTCCGCAACACGGCGCGCCGTTTGAGGCAGCGCGTGGTCGCGCTTAATCCGCCACCCAAGGCGGAAGACGACGACAAGAAAGCGGCCCCTGGAGCCGCCGGGCAAACGCCCAACGCAGCATCGACGGCTCACGCCGCGCACGCACAAACGAGCGCAACGTTTGTAGACGAGCCCGTGCCACTCAATGCGGGACAGATATGGGAGCTCGGTTTAGCTGAGGTCACCAAGCTGATCGAAGACGGACGAATTAGGACGAGTGTCATTGTCGACAAGGTGTTGAGTTTGTTACAGCGAGGTTTTTCGACTGAGGATGGCATCGTGTTTTCATCGGAATCGGGAGACGGTTACTATGATCCCTCAACCGGCAACCACCGCTTGATTCATGCGTGGAAAAACTGGGCACGTGTGAAAAATGTCGAGCGCACCGTGTTCGGCGTGTGTTTAAGCAAACACGAAAATATTCTTATCCACGACGCGACAGATACGAAGATTGCGCCGTATTTGCCGGACTGGTTTCGGTCGCGGCAGCTGCTCGGTGCGTTTGTACTTTTGCCCATCGGCAGCGCGCAAAATCCGCATGGCTTGATCCTAATCGGCTGGAGTTCCCCGCGTCAGATCGCGATTCCTCCTGAGCACGCCAAATTGATTAGGGCATTGCTCACTCTGCTAGGCCGTACCTATCAAAAAAAGGTGGCGTAGTCGTTTGAGGCAGCGCCTCAGTGGTGCTGCAAGCCAGGATGAAGATTCTCTGAAAAGCGCGTGCAAAGGCGCAAAGACGGAAGGTTTTAGAAGGCAGGGCGGGCTCAGCCTGCGGCCTGCGAAGCTTTAGCAAAGCAGGCTGAGCCCGCCGTCACGCGGAACGTACAGACTTAGTGGGCGTTTCACGTAATCTGCTTACGTGAACATCTTAGTTTTCCATCACCATAACCCCGACGGCGGGCCCAGCGGTCCCGCCGCATCCTCGGAAGAATCTTCGCTTCCGGCTTTGCGCCTTGGCGTAGTCGTTTGAGGCAGCGCTTTAGCGGTGCTGCAAGCCAGGATGAAGATTCTGAAAAGCGCGGGCAAAGGCGCAAAGACGGAAGGTTTTAGAAGGCAGGGCGGGCCCAGCCTGCGGCCTGCGAAGCTTTAGCAAAGCAGGCTGAGCCCGCTGTCACGCGGAACGTACAGACTTAGCGGGCGTTTCACGTAATCTGCTTACGTGAAATCTTAGTTTTCCATCACCATAACCCCGACGGCGGGCCCAGCGGTCCCGCCCCACCCTCGGAAGAATCATTCGCTTCCGGCTTTGCGCCTTGGCGCGGGCGTTTTAAAAACACGTCCTAGCAATTCTGATACTTCCAATTTCGTGATTTGCCTTCGGCGAGCCATTCGATCGCGGTGGCCATACGCTTGTTACGGGTGCCGTCCGTTTTCGCTTCGGTGATCCATTCGACGTAGTCTTTCCGGTTGCTGTAATTGAAGCCATCAAATGTCGTCGAGGCTTTCTTGTTCTTCTTCAAGGCCGACGTGAAATAATCGGGAACGACCAATTCTTTTCGCTCCTTCGGTCCACTTCTCGCCGGATTTTTCACGCCTTCGTCATTCAGCTTCATCGCGGTTTTGAGATAGCCGATGATGATTTTATCGCTGGGCAAATCTGATAATTTTGTGATTCGGCCGAAATGCCCCATCGCCGTTTCTGCTTCGGTCTGACTTTTGTCCTTAAAGATCAAGGCTCCCTTCCAGAAGTTGACGGCGCAATGGGTTTTGAACGAGGCCATGCCGCAGAGCATTCCCTTATAGAGGAAGTGCGGAAAACTCCACTTCATCGCCTCCTCTACCTCTGGGCATGTGGAGTGAACGATCTCTCTAAAATGTTCAAGAATAGGGCGGGCAAAATCCGCTGATTTTGCGATGTACCCATCTACTTTTGGATCTCTTTTTTCCATGGATGGAGGCCTGTTGGCGGTCGAGTGAAATCGACGTTTGTTTAGCGCGACGAGGCCAGCCCGTAAATGTTAAATTGTCGAAATGCATTGCCCGCCGATCCTGACCTCCTAAATTTGCCCAGCACAGTCGAAGAATCCAGAGATGGCAGTCACTCAAAACGAATTTCAGAAAGGTTTGGCTCTCCACATGGGAGGCAACCTGCCGGCGGCAAGGGCCTGCTATGAGAAAGTATTGCGCGATGACCCGCGGCACGCCCAGGCCTTGCACCTCCTTGGTTTGGTTTACACCTCCACTGGACGTATAGAAGAAGGGATCGCGTTGTTTAAAAAATGTCTGGTCCTGGAGCCCCGGTTTGCCGAAGCGCACTCCAATCTTGGCAATGCCCTGCTGGCCCAGAATAAGGCGCGCGAAGCGATTGAAGCGCATCAGCGAGCTCTGGCGATCAGTCCGGGGGTGGCGGAAATTCACTGCAATTTAGGCAATGCCTTCCGCGCCGATCAGAAATTAAAAGAGGCTGAGTCGGCCTACCAACAGGCCTTGGCGCTCAAGCCGGATTTTGCCGAGGCGCACAACAATTTAGGCAACGTGTTCAAAATTCAGGGACGATGGGATGAAGCAGTCGAGTTTTACGAGAATGCGCTGCGAATAAGGCCGAACTACGCCGATGCTCACTACAACACCGGTAACGTTTATCTTGCTCGAGAGGAGTGGGACAAAGCAGTCCAGGCCTTCCAGCGTGCGCTCAGTTTCGCGCCCAATCATGCCGATGCCCGCAACAATCTCGGCACGGCCTTCAAGTCCCTTGGTCGCATTAAAGACGCCGTGGCGGAGTATCAGCGTGCGCTGGCGCTTAAACCTAATTTCGCAGAAGCCTGCACGAATTTTGGCAACGTCCTGCACATCCAGAATCGATTTGATGAAGCGATCTCCGCGCATCAGCGAGCGTTGACCATCAATCCGCGGTATTTCGAAGCATGGTGCAATCTGGGCAACGCCTTCACGGCGCAAAACCGGCTGGATGAAGCGATTGAGGCCTGCGATCGCGCTTTGGAAATCCAGCCAAACTCCGCCGATGTCCATTACAACCGGGCGCTCGCGCTTCTCACGCTCGGCCGGCTCCGCGAAGGATGGCCGGGGTACGAGGCTCGCTGGGAGTGCAAACCGCAACGAACGCGACGCGAGTTTTCACAGCCGAAATGGAACGGCGAACGCGACCTTCACGGGAAATCCATTCTTCTCTACGCGGAGCAGGGGTTGGGCGACACGCTGCAATTTGTACGGTACGTGTCGCTCGTGGCGGAGTTGGGAGCTCGTGTTTACCTCGAAGTCCAGGCGCCTCTCAAAGAGCTGTTGAGTGGCATTGGTCACGGGACCGAGGTTTTTGCGCGGGGCGAAGCATTGCCGCCGTTTGATCTACAATGCCCTTTGTTGAGTCTACCGGGGGCATTTCAGACCGACGTGCTTTCTTTACCCGCGAAAGTGCCTTATCTGTGGCCGTCCGCGGAGAAAAAGGAAAAATGGAAGGGAAGACTATCGTCCGAGAAGGCACTCAAAGTAGGAATCGTGTGGTCGGGTAACGCCGCGCATAAAAACGATCATAATCGGTCGATTCCATTTTCCCTATTTAAGGGACTCTTCAGGGAGGCTGATGCTCGCTTCTTTGTTGTACAGAAACAGGTAAGCGATGAAGAAGCCCATCAGCTGTCAGGTGTCAGTCATGTGACGAATCTTGCCTCCGAACTGGGCGATTTTACGGACACAGCGGCAATTTTGAGCAATCTCGACTTGCTTATCTCTGTGGACACGTCGGTTGCCCACTTAGCGGGCGGATTGGGCATCAAAACCTGGCTGCTATTGCCTGCCGCGCCCGACTGGCGGTGGTTGTTAGCGCGCGACGACAGTCCATGGTACCCTTCGTTTCGCTTATATCGCCAGCCCAAGGTCAATGATTGGGAATCCGTGATTTCTCATTTGGCAGACGATTTGAAGCAGAACTGCATAATCGAACGCGACTGAGGCGTAGTTTCTGCTGAAGGGAGGTTAAGAATCCTACCGATTGGCCGTAAATGAGGTTGTCTCGCGTTTGTACAAAATTCCGAACCACCAAATTCTGTAAAATGCATTTCTTTTCAGTTCCGCTCATAAATACAGTAACCCTGAAGCCGCTGAACCGTCGTCCTGTTGTATGAAATCGCGTGCATTGCAGTCGGTGTATTTCGTTTGCCTGCTTGCTTTCGTCACGAGTGTTACCGTGACCTTTCTCAATCATTTCAGCCCGGTGGGTTCTGCTGCGAGTTCTGCCCTGGATTTAGCGCCTTCTGACGATTCGGATAACCTTCTGGTCGGATTTTACCAGATGTTATCGCAATAGGTTCGGATTTGAGAGAGCTCGAGCGATGTCCAGCCGGTCCACGGACTTCGCCGGAACGGAGCTATTTAACCTAAATTCCGCAGATATACTTGAACCACAGAGGCACGGAGCACCCAGAGCCGGCTCTTTAAGAATTAAAATATGCAGTGTGGAACTTCACCTACGGGGTGAAATCGTTTTCCAAGCCTCACATCGAATTTCCCTCGGTGTGCTCCGTGCTTCTGTGGTTCAATTGCATTTTTTAGGTTTAACAGGTTCGACGACGACGCGGCGGAGTTGGAACAGTTCCGGGCCCTCATTAAGAGGATGTATGGCCAAAGAGGTGTCCCCGGCCCGATCGATGTGAACGATCCCGATGCTGTGGCGAACAAACATGAGAGGCTGATGCGTATCGTGTTCGCCGGTCAGAAGGGTTTCAAATCCTACGATCTGTTGCCCGATTTCGACGACGCCTTCGCGACCTTTCGAGCCAGAGTTACATGCGTATTCAAGGGTTAGGCGGTAATCACCTGGCTCAGTAAACCGCACCCCGAACGATATGCGATCCGCAGGGGACTGCATGGCCAGGACGCAGAGATCGTGTTTCCAATTTCCAAAGTAGCGGCTGTGAGTGAGGCTTTTGAGGGTCGTCTTTCCTTCAACCGTGCCACGTGCTGCATCGAAGTTAAAGGACTCGTACTGCCGCGAGATCACGGTGGGTGAACCCTTCCAGGAGTCTGCAACGGCTCCAGCAAGATCGACGACGATCACTGTATCAAGCGAGCCAGAAAGGTTCGCCGGCAATGTGATCGCGACGTCGCTCCCTTTCTGGTCCCATTTTACTTTTGTTTTCCGATTCAATAACGCGACTTTGTTCACTTGTGCCGTAACACCTGGCACAAAAACCACGTTGTCCGTGGGGCGATCAAAAAGGTGCAGGAACAGCTTGTTTCCTTTGAGGGTGGACACGCCCCACGGTTGATCCGGCAGGGGAGAGCGCGTCGTTCCGTAAATACTTTCTCCGTTGTCCGCCAGCCAATGTCCGACCTCGCGAAGATATCGCAGAGACATTTCAGGAATACGGCCTGTGCCGTCCGGACCGACATTCAAGATCAGGTTGCCGCCGCGTGCCGCGGTGGACGCGAGCAGGTGCATGATCTCGCGCGGTGTTTTGAAATTGAGGTCGCTGCGTACGTAGCCCCACGAATCGTTATGGGTGAAGAGCGCCTCCCACGGTCCTTCGATCACGCCAGGAGGGAGTTCGCTGTCACCAAAATCGCGAAAGTCTCCAAGTCCGTTACCGACGCGGCTGCTGATTAAACACGTTGGCTGGAGCTTCCGAACCTCGGCCATGAAGGCGAGGGTCTCATCGCGGGTCAAACCGCCCGGCATATCGAACCACATGATCCCGAGCGGACCATAATTCGATAGCAGCTCTTTGATTTGGGGAATCGATTTCTCTGCGTAGTATTTTTTGTAGTCCTTCTGGCCTTTGAAGTCCCACGTATTTCCGCCGCCGTTGGGTTCATGCCAGTCGAGAAACTGGGAATAATAGAATCCGAATTTTACCCCTTGGTCCCGACAGGCCTCGGCGAGATCCTTCATCGGGTCTTTTTTATAAGGTGTCGCATCGACGATATTATAAGGCGACGCTTTCGACCCAAACATCGCGAAGCCCTCGTGGTGCTTCGACGTGATGACCATGTAACGGGCTCCCGCTTCCTTGGCAAAGCTTGCCCATTCCTTGGCGTCGAAGTTCACCGGGTTGAAGTCGCGGGCAAGCGCCTCGTACTCGGATACGGGAATCTTGCCGCGATTCATCAGCCATTCGCCGGAGCCATAGTAATTCTTCCCTTTCCAGGTGTTGCCTGCGGCCGAATAGAGTCCCCAGTGAATGAAGAGACCGAACTTGGCTTCCTCGAACCATTTCGTGTCGGGCTTGCTCAGCTTCCCGCTGCCGATCTCCTTCGACCAGTAGTCCGGCATTTCCTGGGATTTGGATTTAACTGGCATAAGGGTGAGAAGGGCGAGGCCGAGGATGAGGAGCTTCATTGGGTCTGCCGACTTACATTAAATAGAAAACGCGGAGCATCTGAAGCGTTGCGAGGGCACCTGCGCCTAGCGAGACCCACCACAACCATTTTTTCTTCACGACCAAACACATACCGCCTAAGGCGATGGCGATCTGGAAGACGGTGATCGAGAGTCCCATCGCGCTCCCGCGATCCGCCGACTTCGCCGCGGTGACGCGAGCCTCGTTGCGCTTTGCTTCAAACCCTTTCGCTTTATCGGTGATGTCCTGTTTTTCACCGTCATACCGCTTGATGCGCCCGTTGATGGCATCGGTGGTCTTAGCCGGAACAGTCACTCCGGAATTATTGAGCCGCTCGATTTCGAGCTCGTAGAGGCTCTGCTTGATGGACTTTGCCTGATAGTACGACCATTGGTCGGAGGCGTTGGCCTGGTTGAACGTCGCTTCGTTGAGGGACTTTAACGTTACCGATGAATAACTGCCCCCCTTTTGGTTCGCGATGGCCGCGAGCACGGCCAGGCAGATCATCGAGAGGGACACGTACTTGGTCCACGAATCACGTTTTTCTTTTTCCTTCTGGGCTTGGTGGTCAGCTTTGATGGCAGCGACCAATTCTTTCAGTTCGTTTAGATCAACACTCATGGGTTTGGTTGGGAATTCTGGTCTGGAATAAAAATAGTCCTCAAAATTGGAAAATACATTGTGTCCAAAGGTAAAGACTTCTCTGAACTTCCTCCTCCGAACGGGTGATAGTTCGCTCGACACTATTTCGGTGGACACTAGGATTTCTTCACTCCTAAACCCTTAAAATCTATGAATCGCATCACTTTCTTCGGTTTTATTTCGTGTCTGTCGTTACTTGTCTTGCCGTTGCTTCGTGCGGATGACGCACACACCAAAGGCAGTGCTCCTCAACACATTTCGATGGGAGCCGAAGTGAAACTTGAGGACTACCTCGTTCCGGGAAAGACCACCCTATTTGATTTCTACAGCGAGTTTTGCCCGCCCTGTCGTGCCATGGCTCCGCATTTGGAAACGCTACATAAGGCGCGGGCCGATATCGCCGTGGTGAAGGTGGACATCAACCGACCGGGCACCCGCGGCATCGATTGGAAATCGCCGGTCGCCAGAGAATTTAAGCTTGAGTCGATTCCTCATCTAAAGGTCTACGGGCCGAACGGGAAATTAATCGCAGAAGGTAATGAAGCCCGGAACCAAGTTATCCACTGGATTGAAGCGGTCGAAAAATAATTGTCGCGAGTGGAAACGCTTTCAGGGCGTGCTTTTGAAATAACTCGCGCAAAGGCGCCAAGGCGCAAAGCCGGAGAAATGGTATGAAGGGGGCTGGCGCGTCCCGGCGACGGTATTTCGCGATTGAGACATTCGTGCTGCTTGTCATGCCGTCGCAGGGACGCGCTGGCCCACCTCAATGCACGTTCAAGCTGTCTCGCAGACGTTTGATCGTAAATGCGCTGTAAAGGTTTTCCGTGCGGCCACAAGGGAACCGTCATAGGTAAAACTACTTGTCCTACGATAGGGTGGCGCCCTGAAAAAGTGTGAAAGCGTCTTGGTGAAGAAACAGTTTGCCCAGCTCTCTATCCAATAAGCCGCGCACTACCTCACTTGACGCGTTGGGGGCATATTATGCTCCAACCTCTACCCTCAGTTGAGCCAAGCGATCCATGCCTTGGACTATTAAACAAAAAATCAACACGGCGGTCCTCCTGGCATTTCTCTTTCTGCTCTGTGTTGTCCTGCTTTCTTATTTTAGTCTGCGGTCGGTAAGCCGCACCAACCAGTGGGTGCTAAATATCGAGAGTGCTCTGGCGGACAGCGAAAGCCTGCTATCTGAAATTAAGGACGTCGATATAAACGCCCAATATTTTCTGATTACGGGAAACGAAGCGGCGTTGCAGGCATATAAAGACCGAGTTCATGACGTCGACGCATTGACCCGGGTACTCAGGGACAAACTGTCTGACCGTCCTCGCCAGTCGCAGCGTCTGGCAGATATTGAGCGGTTGTTTCTCGATCGTGTCTCCGAATTGGACCGGCAGGTGTTGGCGCGGCCCGCTCAAGGAACGGCTCGAGCAAACGTGCTGACGAAAAATACCGCAGACAGCCGAGATTTCATAACGGAAATGCGGTTGCGTATCAGCGCCATGGTGGCCGAGGAAAGGAATTTACTGGGGCGCCGCTTGGACGAAACGCGGGACAAGGCAGGATTTGCTCTGCTCATTCTGGGAATCGGCCTTCTCTTTAATTTCATTCTGCTCGGTCTGACTTATTACTTTATCCAGCATGAGCTGCGGGAACGGGACCAGTTCACCGGGACCTTACAGCGCCAGTCGGAGGAAATTCATGAGGCACAAACAATCGGGAAGATTGGAACTTGGTCAGTCGAGCTACCGAGCAATAAATTGATTTGGTCCGAAGAAACTTACGTGCTGCATGGCCTGCCCATCGATACCCCGATCAACGTAGACACGGCGATTGCCCATTACCTTCCCGAGTATCGATCCGTTGTCCGTGAAGCTTTCGAAAACGGAATCCGCGATGGGAAGGCTTACGATCTGGAGGTGCAGCTTCGCGCAGCCGACGGGCGCCTTATCTGGGTGCGCGCCATCGGAAAAGCTTCATTTGACGAGCAGGGAAAACCGATCCGCATGCACGGCACGCTGCAGGATATCTCGGAGCGAAAAGATCAAGAGGATGAGTTGAAAGCAGCGTTTAGTTTGTTGGAAACGACGAACGCGAGTTTAGAGAAATCGATGACGCAAGCGCGCAGCCTCGCGAAAGCCGCGCAGGAGGCGACACGGATAAAATCGGAATTTTTGGCCAACATGAGCCATGAGCTTCGCACGCCGATGAACGTCATCGTCGGCATGAACGAGTTGATTTTACGCAGTCATCTTAACTCCGAAGTGCGCCATTACGCCGAAGCCATCAAGCAAGGCAGCGATCATTTGCTAGGACTCATCAATGACGTTCTGGATTTTTCAAAGATCGAGTCAGGAAGACTGGAATTGGAGGAACGTCCGCTGAATCTCCGTTCCAGCATCGAAAACGTGATTGATGCTGCTTCGGCCAAGGTGGGAGAAAAAGATATCGAACTTCTTTATTCCATCGCACCGGGAACACCGCTCTCGCTGCGCGGAGATACCACGCGCTTCGGACAGATTTTGGCGAATTTGGTCGGCAATGCGGTAAAGTTTACGATGAGAGGAGAGGTCGTCGTTTCCGTTCGGTCCCGTTCGGATGAAACTACGCCGGGAAAAGTCCATCTGCAGGTGCTGGTTAAAGATACCGGCATCGGAATTCCAGCTGAACGTTGGGAGACTCTGTTTGAGCCTTTTACCCAAGTGGACGCTTCGATGAGGCGACGCTTTGGAGGGACCGGACTTGGCCTCGCGATCAGCCGGCAGTTGGTGGAATTGATGGGAGGCGAAATCAGTGTTGAGAGTGAACTCGGCAAGGGTTCGACCTTTCGATTCTCGGTCCCGATGACTGAGTCGACCGATATTTTGCCAGATTATGAAACGCATCGCGATCTCCTCGCGGGCCGACGCGTGGTTTTGATTCAGGACAAGGGAACTGCACGGCGTCTTCTGGCCAATACGGTTGAGTTTTGGGGCGCGACGGTGAACGAAGCCGAAACCATGGCCGAGGCGCAGGCTCTGGCGTCTTCGAACCGCGCTTTCGAAGTCGCTGTGATCGATTCGCGTTTGTTGTCGGCGAATGAGAGCGAGGCAAAAGCTGCGATCATGGGACTCCGCATTAAAAACCAATCGATCATTCTTATTATCAAACGAGGAGAGCGCGCGGCGCCAACGGGCGGTGAATTCGCCGTGATCACCAAGCCGGTCAAAGTGGAGTCCCTCTACGCTCGGTTGAAAGCGGCGTTGGGTCTGAACGGACGTATTCCGCTCGCGGATCAACAGTCCGTCGAAGTTAAAAAACGACCCGCCGGCAAGCAGGGTCCCGTGCGTATTCTGGTTGCTGAAGATAATTTGCTCAATCAACAGGTCATTGGACAAATCTTGGAACGGCTCGGGTATCAAACGGCACTTGCCGCGAATGGCCGCGAGGTTCTCAACGAATTGGATCGAGGGTCTTTCGATCTCATCCTCATGGATCTTCAAATGCCCGAAGTCGACGGACTCCAAGCGACGCGGGAGATTTGTCGCCGCTGGCCAAAAGAACAGCGTCCTTCGATTGTAGCACTGACAGCAAACGCGACCGAACGAGACCGCGAAGATTGCTTCAAAGCCGGGATGGATGATTTTTTGGCCAAGCCTGTGCGTATCCAAGACCTGCACGACACGATCATTCGCCACACCCAAAAGCGCACTTAGGGTGAAGTGCAATGGAGGGGTTTGCGGTTCACAGTTTACGGTTTCCTGATTCACGCGCGTAATCAGGACGCCGTATCCAGCTCGTCACGATTGAACTTTGAGGACTGTAAACGGCGAACGTTTAACCGTAAACTTCATCGAGAGATGGAGCAGAATCGCCCTAGACAGGTCGAATAACTTTGGTAACTGCCTTGTTTTTCAAGCAGATGACTCCTTTGTTACCTGCAATCTAACCCATGTTTTTAGACGGAACCCCCTGTCTCTGTTCTTTGCTGCTGATGGGCGCTTTGCTCGGATTTTCCGGGTGCGCGACCATCCGCACCACTGTGCCACGGCCAGTGACCTACGCGCTGCCGCATCCGGAAACGACGAAGATCGGCCGGGCTCTTGCGAGTCAGGAAGCGCGCCATCCAGGACAGTCAGGCTTTCACTTGCTCGAGTTTGGACGCGAGGCGCTGATCGCACGGATTGCGCTCGCCGATGCGGCGGAGAAAACAATCGACGCCCAATATTATATTTATGATTCGGATGAAGCGGGCAGCATGCTTGCGCTCAGCCTCATCCAAGCGGCGGACCGGGGCGTTCGGGTCCGGCTACTCGTGGACGACAGCCCGTTGGAAGACGCCAAGGAAATAGCAGCGCTCTGCGCGCATCCGAATATCGAAGTTCGCGTGTTCAATCCGTTCGTCTTTCGCGAACGATGGCTCCGGCCGCCGCTCTACGCGTTCGATTACCACAGCGCCGTTCACCGCATGCACAATAAGATTTTCCTGGTGGATAATGAGGTGGCGATTCTCGGTGGACGTAACATCGCCAACCACTACTTCGAAATCAACACGAACAGCAATTTCCGCGATTTCGATATCATGATGGCGGGACGCGTATCTCAACAAGCCTCAAGCGCATTCGACGAATATTGGAACAGCTCCTGGGCCATTCCGGCTGTGGCGCTCATTCCCCAATTGCCGACCCAAAACGATTTCAATCAAGTTCGCGCAAAACTGGAGCGAACCGCCAAAAACATCACCAGCTTCAGCGTGCAATACGCTCAAGTTCGCGAACGCTACGTCGAATCTTTGCAGAGAGATGGGGACTTGCTGGTGTGGGCTAAGGGCGAGATCATCATCGATCCGCCGAAAAAGATCAAAGAGGCCAATCCGCTGACCAGCTTAGTCGCAGAAAGGTTGAACGAAGAATGGGCCAAGGCGCAGAAGGACATCATCGTCGAGGTCGCCTATCTTATCCCGGGCAAAGACGGTCTACAACGGTTTCGCGAACTGCGCGCCCGGGGCGTGAACGTTCAAGTGCTCACCAGCTCGCTCGATGCGACTGATGTACCCTTGGTTTATTCCGGCTATAAACGTTATCGATTTCATCTGCTGGAGGCAGGCGTCGATCTGTACGAATACAAGGCCCACACGGGCGACGTCGCACGCACCGAGCGCCGCTGGTATCGTCCCAAGACGTCTTACGCCGCGCTGCATTCCAAGGTTTTGCTCTTCGATCACCGAAAAGTATGGATCGGGAGCTTCAACCTTGATCCGCGCTCGGAAAAGTTGAACACCGAAATCGCGCTCTTGGTCGAAAGCCCCCAGCTCTCCGCCCAACTGGCATCCTACCTTGCGGAAGATATGAAGCCCGCCCGCAGCTGGCATGTGCAGCTGGAACAGCCGCCGGCGGATGAGGTATGGCCGAGAGAGCGGGTGACTTGGACCGGGGAAATGGGCGGGAGAATCATCAAGCTTTCCCGCGAGCCCGCCGGGTGGACTGAGCGAGTCAAAATGTTTTTCTTATCCCAGCTTCCCGGCATCGAAAGCCTGCTGTGATGCTGTTCAAAACGCAGCGCCCTTTGGCGTCCGCTGCGTGAGGCATTTCGTGATTGTTGATTCAGCGGGGGTGGGGCGGGACCGCCTGTGGCCTGCGAAGCTTTAGCAAAGCGGGCTGAGCCCGCCGTCGCGCGGAAAACGAGCTTTTAGTCATAATGAACGCAAGCAGCTAAAGCTGCTTGCTTGAACCCTAATGGAGACGTCCGCGAAATCGTGACGGCTCGCCCGGCGGTCGAGCCCTACCCTCGAAGGGCTTTAGTTAGCGCAGGTGAATAAAATTGGGAGCGCAGGCCGCTGGCCTGCAGGGTTAGGAAATACAGCAGGCCAGCGGCCTGCGCTCCCACACTTGTTTTACGGCCTGTCCCCTTGAGTAAAATCCGGGAACTGCGGGTGGCGTAGAGGCAGTGGCTTAGGCCGTTGTTGCGAGGTTATAAGTACCAAAAATAAAAATTAAGGTACTTATAGCCTGGCAAAATAAAAAAGTGAGTTTTCTGGCTTGGCGTCTTCGTGCCTTTGCGCGAGTTCCCCTTACGCCGTTTCCGATATGATTCGACCGAGCCGAGCGATTCCTTCTTCGATCTTCTCTTCTGTGGCGTTGCTGAAATTGAGGCGGAGGGTGTTGCGGACGGGTTGGCCCACCCAGAAGGGCTCGCCGGGGACGAATGCGACTTTGTGCTGGGTGGCAGTTTTTAGGAGATCGGTCGTGTCGACCCTTTCGCTCAAGCGGACCCAGAGAAAGAGTCCACCTTCGGGTTGAGTCCAACTGCAGCCTGAAGGCAAGTGACGCTTCAAACACGCGAGCATCACATCGCGGCGACGCGCATAAACCGCGCACAGATGTTTGACGTGCTGCTCCAAAGCGCCCGGTTTCTGCAGATAGCGATAAACGAGCCTTTGCGTAAAGGTGGAGGTGTGGAGGTCCGCGGCCTGCTTCGCGGTCACGAGGCGGTCATAAAATTTCCGATCTGACGCGACCAGCCAGGCGACGCGCAGTCCCGGAGCCATGATCTTGCTGGCAGTGCCCAAATAGGCCCAATGTTTCGCGCCAGGCATCGAGCCGAGTGCGGGGAGAGGATCTCCGCTGTACCGAAGTTGACCGTAGGGGTCATCCTCAATCACAGGCAGATCGAACTCACCTGCGATTTCGACGAGTGTGGCTCGCCGCTGTGCGGACGTGCTCGTTCCGGTGGGATTTTGGAAATTGGGTATAAGGTAAAGAAACTTGGGTCGGCGTGAGGAAGATTTGAGTGCGTTGAACAATTCCTCCGGACGAATGCCATTTTCATCGGCGGACAGGCCGATCATTTTGGCGCCATAGGCCTGAAACGCCTGCAACGCGCCGAGATAAGCGGGGTTTTCGACGAGCACAATGTCGCCGGGATCGATCATGACTTTTGCGATCAGATCGAGACCCTGCTGGGAGCCGTGAGTGATGAGCACCTGTTCGGGCGTGGCATCGAGTTGAACCGTTGCACGGAGATGTCCGCAGACCCATTGACGCAGCAAACTGTATCCTTCGGTGACGCCGTATTGCATCGCGGCGGGACCATCCTCGGCGAGTACATCACTGGCGGCGCGAGCGATTTCTTCGACCGGAAATAATTCCGGAGCGGGCAGGCCGCCAGCGAAGGAAATAATGTCGGGCGCTTCGGTCGTTTTGAGAATCTCGCGAATGGCACTGGGTTTCAGGTTAGCCATGCGTGCGGAGAACCGAAACGCTTCCACGGGGACGGCCGCAGAATGGGCGATCGCTTCGGAGGAAGATCGTTCGTGCTCGGATGGACCGGTGACGGAGCCGGATAATCGAGAGGAATGCGGATTGAACGTGTTCATAAGACTAGGCGGTTTTCCAATCGAACAGTGCTCCCGACAAAACGTAAACAGTCGGCGTGTCGCCCGTCGTCGCATCGGCAGTGAGATCGGGATGGTGGTTCATGACCAAGAGGTCGTGCCCGGCCACACCGTGTGGTGCGTTATAAAACGGCAGGATCGCCCTGCCGTGCAAACCTGCGTTGAGGCAGGTGTCCCGTTGATCAGTTGGCTGATGTTGGTCTCCTTGGATTTGCATATGGGTCCGTGGTTGGAGCCCACTCCTTTGCCAGTCCGGTTGGAGCAAAAAAAAGCCCCCTCCGGTGTGGCACCGGAGGGGGCAAATTCGTTTTGAACGATTAGAACCCTCGCGGTGCGGTGGTAACGGATACGACGACGGCTGCGGCTACAATAAAGGAGCCGAGAGCAGTGACGGATACGATACCGGAGGATTTCATGTGTTCGTTTTTGAATGATACCAAGTTATGAACGATGTCAAGCTACGGCACAAAAAGCCTTGAACTTTAACGGAAATTGAGAGGGCAACTCGGCGGGAAAACGCACAAGAATCACGAATGCACACAAGGGGACTCGAATGAAATTGCTCGAGAAAAACGTCGGCTTTGGGCTCTACAATCGGTGAACGAAATCATTCCGTTATTTTCGTTTTAGCTTCTCTCCACTATTCGTGATTATGTATCCATTCGTAATTAACCCCTCTTGATGAGTCCGTCTAAGATAGAAAATCGACGGATGTTTTTTCAGTTTCCTCGTTTCGCGGCTTCACGCTGAACTCGTTATGGGCTAATCTTTCCTCCCTATGGCCGATCAAAATCACAAGATACGTTGGGGTGTTCTAGGCTACGCTCGAATTGCGCGCGAGAGTGTCATTCCCGCGATTCAGCGTTCCTCTAACTCGATGTTCCAAGCCGTCGGCTCGCGAGACTCCGCTAAGTTGGCGGAATGTAAAACCCGTTTTAATGTGCCTTCAGTTTACCCGAGCTACGACGACGTCCTCCGCGATCCGAACGTCGACGCGATTTATATTCCGCTTCCCAATGCGCTCCATTGCGAGTGGACGATCAAAGCGGCCGAGCACGGCAAACACATCCTATGCGAGAAGCCCATCGGTTTGAACGCGGCCGAATGCCGTCGCATGATCGACGCGTGTGCGCGGCATGGGGTGAAATTAATGGAAGCGTTTATGTACCGTTACACGCATCGCACGAAGTTAGTCATTGAGGTTTTGCGCAGCGGCGTACTGGGCGAAGTGAAGTTCATCCAGGCCAGCTTTCGTTTCCTCCTGGCCAATTCTGCTTCGATCAAATTGAAATCCGACTTGGGAGGCGGATCGTTGTATGATGTGGGATGTTATCCGGTGAATTTTATCGGAATGATCATGGACGAAATCGCGGGAGGAAAAATTCCCGGATCGGTAAAGCCTGAATCGGTTGCGGCCGAATGCGTGCGGGTCGATGGCGTCGACATGATTTTTTCCGCTGTGCTGAAATATGCCTCGGGTGTGATCGCTTCGTTGAACTGCGGATTCAATGCGCACAAGCGCGTGTACAGCGAGATCATTGGCACCCAAGGTGTTTTGGAAATACCCGATACCTTTTTCGATAATCCAGCTCCGCTTACGCTTACGGTGGACAATGATCGCCGCGAAATTCCCGTCCCTGAAAGTGATCGCTATCGCAGCGAAGTGGAGGACTTTGCCGATGCGATTCTGACAGACCGTGCGCCTCACTTTACATTGGCAGAAACACTTCGTAATACCGAACTCATCGACCGTCTCTTTGAAGCGGTAAAATAATCTGGATGAAACCCCACATCAGTCGTCGTGAAGCGCTTCGGACCCTCACGGGTGCCGCTGCGCTCGTCACACTCGGATCTGTTCACACTATGAATGCAAAAGACGTCGCGTCTCACAAAGAGCTTGGTTCGTCGCCCGAAGCGGGGACGTTTCAGCAGTCCGTATGTCGGTGGTGCTATAGCAAAGTTCCCCTCGATGAACTCGCCCACGCATCCAAGGAAATGGGTTTAGCTTCCGTGGAGCTTTTAGATCCGATCGATTGGCCGGTTGTCCGCCGTTATGGGCTCACCTGTGCGATGGCCAATGGCGTTACGAAAATTGCGGACGGTTTTAACCGAGTGGAGAACCATGCCCAATACGTTCCCGGAATGATCGAGCGGATCGCGGTGTGCGCGGAGGCGGGGCTTCCGAACGTGATTTGTTTCTCCGGCAACCGTCGCGGCATGAGCGATGAACAAGGTCTTGAAAATTGTGCGGTAGGATTGAAACAAATCGTAGGCGAAGCAGAGAAGCGTGGCGTCACCGTTTGCATGGAGCTCCTCAACAGCAAGGTGAACCATAAGGATTACATGTGCGACCACACGGCGTGGGGAGTGGAACTGGCGAAGCGTGTCGGCTCCGAACGGTTCAAGCTTCTCTACGATATCTATCACATGCAGATCATGGAGGGAGATGTGATCCGCACGATCCAGGAAAATCACGCGTACATCGCTCACTATCACACGGGCGGTGTACCGGGTCGGCACGAGATCGATGAGACGCAGGAGTTGAATTATCCGGCGATCATGAGAGCGATCAAAGCGACCGGCTTCAAAGGCTACGTTGCGCAGGAATTCGTGCCCGCTCGCGATCCGCTCTGGGCCCGCTGTTGGAGTTATCATGACAGAAAAGTAGAGATTCTACGTCTGCAGATTGCATCTATCGAAGACTGAATCTGCCTCTTCGCGCGACGGCGTTCCCAGCGGAGACTGTCTCAAAACTCGGAGGCGAAAAAAACGTCCTCTCAAAAACACGCTTAGAAACGATTTTCTCGCTGCGATCCATAGCGCGACATCCCCAAAAAGCATCGAATCTTCGTTTTTGCTGAGTTTTGAGACAGTCTCAGCGGTCCCGCCCCACCATAAAACCTTTCTGCTTTGCGTCTTTGCGCGAGCTTTTCAGAAACCGACTTAAGTATTCGGATCGATGTGCGTGAGGCTCATTCCTACGACCAATAATCCAATTAAACTGAAGTAGAGAAGGCCCATGGTCCAACGCTGGGTAGGCGTGACTTCGTAGTATCGCTCCTCTTCTGGAGTTCGATGGCGAAAGAGGCTGATCAGGCGAGGAAGCGATGAGAGGAGAATGAGGATCAGTACGAAATTGGGATGATAGAGCAAGAGCGCTCCCAGAATCACTATCCCGAGCACCCATAACCAAGGGGACAATGCTGTGACGATACGTCCTCCATCGAGCGGGCCAACCGGCATCAAATTGAAGAGATTTAAAAAGAAGCCGGAGTAGGCGAGTGCGCGAAAAAGCGGATTGCCCGTAGCGACGAAAATCAGGTCGCACGCCACGGCCCCGGCGGTGCCCAGAAGCGGACCGCCTATGCCGATCCAGGCTTCCATCCACGCGTTATGGGGAGCTTCCTTGAGTGCGATGAACGCACCCATAAAAGGAATAAACATCGGTGCACTGACTTTGAGACCGTAACGCCGAGCAACCACAAGATGTCCGCATTCATGTACGAACATAAGTGCGACAAAGCCCACTCCGTACCACCAGCCCCAGGCGAGTGCATAAACCCAGATCGTAAGCAGCATCGTCCCGCCGGATTTTAAAATTACGGGCAGGAACTTGAGGAGGGGAAGAAGGAGAAACTTTAGTTTGGCAAAAAAATTGGCAATTAAGGCCAACACCGCCCCCAAGGGGCCCAGCCGACGGATAATTTTTTTCCAGCCTGAAGGCTCTTCAGGTGGAGGGACTGAAGGACCCGGCGGGGGCGTCTTAAAACTTTGGTTTTCCTGTCGAAGCGTTGGCTGCGGATCTTCCATCTGGCACTACGATCCGCCTCCTAAGCCATTCCGTCAAATCCGGAACGAATCCGGACTCACGTCGACCAGCCTCTACCACGCAGCTCGGATGAGATGAGCGCGTACTTCCTGGCTCATGAGATCCTGCCAAAGATTGCCGTTATTCGTGCGATCGGGTGTAATCGGATTTGTTTGGCGGTAGGCCAATTCGGGCATGGCATCGATTTGATAGTCGAATCCATGCCACCGGCCTTCTGCCAGAATGATGGACATTTTTTTGTGCGGCTGGTCGCGGCTAAACCAATCCTCTAATTCCCTATAATCTCGGGAGGATAGATCATTCGCAATCGCGTAGGGTTCGCTAATCGGTGAAGGATGATCATCTTGGATTTGTGCATCTGCAGCCGCGGTCGAACGAGGAGAGCTCAGGTATGGATAGATTTCCAAGAGGTGGGAGAGCGTCCGCGGATAAAGCGAATGAGCCGCCTCAACGGCATTGGTGGTTAAGACTAAGGCTAAAAAAAAGATGGTGGTGATAAGCGTTTTCATAGTCGTGCGCTTTCATGGGACTCAAAGTGAAGACGACAGGCTGATTAACCAAATAACTAAGACCGTGATGTTGGTCCGAAGATGCGAAAAACGACCTGTTTCCTACAAAATATGGAACGGGTCTAAGTTTAAATAACTCTAGGTGCAAAAGAGTATGGTGCAAACGCCTATGAAAATTAAAACCCGTAATTTTGTTTTAGATGGCAGTGAAAAAATGGATCTCAAAAAATGGCCGACCAAAACCAAGGCCTTATATGAGTCAGATAAAGACTACGATTCGACGATCGCCGAGCACGTTCAGCAGTTGAGCCGATTCCAGGAGGTGCTTTATGCTCATCATCGTTACGCGGTTCTGATCATTTTCCAGGGCATGGATGCCTCGGGTAAAGACGGCATGATCAAACACGTGATGTCGGGTCTTAATCCGCAGGGGTGCCAGGTCTTCACGTTTAAACAACCGAGTGTTGACGAACTGCAGCACGATTTCCTCTGGCGCACCGTCTGTCGGCTGCCCCAGCGTGGGCATATCGGCGTTTTCAATCGTTCTTATTACGAGGAAGTGCTCATCGTCCGAATTCATCCGGCCGTGTTGAAGGGAGAGTTTTTACCCGACGAACTGGTCGACGATGGGATTTGGAAGGATCGTTATCGATCGATTCGAGACTTTGAGCGGCATCTCTATCGCAACGGCACGCGCGTGCTGAAGTTTTTCCTGCACCTCTCAAAAAAAGAGCAGCGCGACCGTTTTCTGTCACGTCTCGAAGAACCGGAGAAAAATTGGAAATTCAGCGAAGCGGATATCGCGGAACGTGAATACTGGAAAGACTATGTCCATGCCTATGAACGCTGTTTGGAAGCGACTGCCTCTGACGTCGCGCCGTGGTACATCGTCCCGGCCGACGACAAGAAAAATGCCCGGCTCATCGTTTCTGGAATTATTCAGGACGCGATGAGTACGCTGAAGCTAAGTTACCCCGAACCGGCGCTCCCTCGCGGCAACCGGCTTAAGAAGATAAGGAAACAGTTAGAGTCTGAGTGACTTAACCTAAAAAACGCAATTGAACCACAGAGGCACGGAGCACACAGAGGGAAATTCGATGTGAGGCTTGGAAAACAATTTCACCCTGTAGGTGAAGTTCCACACTCATATTTTAATTCTTAAAGAGTTGGCTCTGTGTACTCTGTGCCTCTGTGGTTCAAGTATACTGTGGAATTTAGGCTTAATCATCCTTCAATTGCCGCATTCCTCGCGACAACCCGCGGCAAACAAACGATATCCGCCTCCAGCGGCCGTGAACAATCACGCGTCCCAGGACGCGGAGGTTCAGCCAGATTTGGCGGGAAGGGTTCATAGCTTAGTCAATCGACGGATCCGGGCGTAATTTTAATGAGTATTGGTTTCGCTCTGCGGATACGCTTGGGCGTTCGCGAGTTAACTGTGTAAATTTCGTACCGTTCCGTGCTCCCTTATTATAGAACAAGAAATTAATTTTGCAAAATGTTGATAACTTTGAGGCGCGAGCCGAGTCTTTGCTCGAGATGAAAATCGCTGCTTTCTTGCTGATAATTTCCACACTTCTGACCGCTTGTTCGACTATGTCTACACACGTCGAACCGAAGGTTGATTTAAAGCAATACAAGCATCTGTACGTGGAGCATCGGTTGGCCGACGGGCGCGGACTGGACGCACTGATGGCGAAAGAGCTACAGAGCCTGGGCTACGATGCCGCCTACGGGCCTGTCACCCTAATGCCAAAAGAATCTCAGATTATCATCTCATACGAGGACCGATGGACGTGGGATTTTACGAGCTACATGATCGAGCTCGATGTTACCCTGCGAGACGCGCGATCGGGGAAATATTTGGGTTATGGTCGCTATTCCAATCCGACTTTTCGCGGCAATTCGTCTGACGACATGATTCACAAAGTCCTCGTGCCTCTCTTCAAGCGTAGCTAGGGCAGGGGCGAGCGACGGGATTGTTTACGGTACACCGTCCACGGTTTCAAATTAGGCGGGGACTTTGAAAAGACTCGCGCAAAGACGCAGAGTTGAGAAATGAGTTGTCCGACTGCGCGCCTTGGCATCTTTGCGCGAGCTCTTTATTCGGCTTCACTCCCGGGGCAGATATTGCTGCCATATTGGAGATGCGTTTTTTTATATTTCTTTTCGTTTTAGTTCTCACGCCGCTCGCCGCGCAGGTGCCGGAAACGGTATTGCTCCTGAAGCCGGCGCAAGTTTTCGACGGAGAAAATGTTCATGAAAATTGGAATGTTATAGTCCGAGGCGAACGAATTGAATTTTGCGGGCCGAA
>WNFI01076234.1_pt2 | contig 22192 bp, 19 predicted proteins | sample 5400471 | NCBI WGS metagenome assembly WNFI01 (sample SAMN13153348, study PRJNA577476) | soil metagenome | isolation source: 100 cm saprolite on Douglas fir-dominated hillslope | place: USA:California | collected 2013-09-17
CAAGCTACATGCCAGGCTGCGCGACCGCGTTGCCCGGATGGCCGAACAGTCCCCTGCGCTTGATGGCGTCCGCGACCGGGATGGGGACCATCTTCTCCCAGAGGAGATCGTTGTCCTTGATCTTCTTCAACACATCCCGCGAAAATATGTTGAGGATGTTGGTATCGAATCCAACTATGCATTCGACGTAGTGACTATCAAAAAGGTGGGCGTAGAGGCTTGCAAGATGGTCGGCAATCCGCACATTTTTCGCGGTGATGAGGACCTTCGACGCGAACGATTGGACTGACGTGCCGGTCCCGCTGGAATCCACCATATACCTCTCGTAGGCCTCCTCCCTCATCGGGTAGACGTACAACTTGACCGCGTTTCTGAAAAGACGCCCGAAGGACTCGAGGATGCCCCCCTCGAGGTTGTCGTAGTATTTTTCGTTGAATATTTCCAGCAAGTTGTTGATCCCCATGGCGACTCCGATCATCTCCTTGGTGTAGCGCCGGAAATATGAGGTGAGCCGGTAATACTCCGAGTAGTTGGAGATGAGGACCGTAAAGCCGATGTCGGCCAAGAGGTCGACGCGCGCGAGAAAATCCTGAGCGTCGAGCACACCCCCTGAGAGCAGGTTGTTCATCGTGATCTCCATGAGGACCACCACCTCCCTGCCTTTGACCAGAGGCTCCTGCACGAACTGCGCCGTTGCGCTGTTGATCATGTCGACGTTGATGTGGGTCACGGGCCGGAAGCTGCCCCGTTCGACGAGAATCGCTTTCTTGTGCAGCACTTCGGACGGCTGCAGCACCTCACCCTGCGGCCCGAACATGACCGCGTTCGTGAGCTTGAACTCCACCAGGTGAAGCGACATCAGGCGGTTGTCGATCTTCTCGAAGCAGTGCCCCGAAAAGCGCAGCATGTCGACCTCTATCCTGTCGATACCGAGGTTGTCCTGGAGTGATTCAATCAATTTCCTCGGATCGGTGCGGTAGTACAGAGCACCATAGACTAGATTGACCCCAACGATGCCGAGGGCCTGCTGCTGCAGGAGCGCGTCCTTGTCCCACATGCGCACATGCAGCACGATCTCGCTGGGCTCGCCCATGGGCTCGGTCTGAAATCGAATTCCCAGCCAGCCGTGGGCTTCGTTGGTGCCCTTGAAGTTGATGGTCGCAACCGTGTCCGCGAAGACGAAGAATCTGGTCTTGTCGCCGCGGTTCGCCGCAAGGCGCTCGATCAAGAGGCCGTATTCATGATCCAGCATCAGATTCAGGCGCTCGCGGGACACGTACCTTGGCGCCTTCCCATAGATGGCGTCGCTGAATACCATGTCGTAGGCTGATATCGACTTGGCGATGGTCCCCGAGGCCCCGCCGGCATGGAAGAACTCGCGCGCGACCTCCTGGCCGGCGCCGATTTCCGCGAACGTACCGTAGAGTGGTCCGTCAAAGTTGATCGTGCGTGCCTTCTGTGTCGTCGTCAGCAGTTCCTTACTCTCGTTCATGCTCGTCACCTTGCGCCGGCTCTCTTCACGCGAAGCGCCCTTCTATTGGTAGGTCCTCTCATTTTACGGGTCCAGTGTACAGCTGCGGACGGACGTTCCAAATTCGAAGCATAGTACGGCGATCTCTGGCTGGGTAGCGCTTATCTCTCGATGACATCCATTGTCAATTGCGATAAGTGCTCACAGCCAACGTAAAAAGGAAAGCGGGGTATTTTCCGATGGCGTCCGGAGCTTTTGATGGGCGGTGGATGAAGATAAAATATCGCCTGTGCTAAAGTCGGCCCTCGGGCATACGGATATTGCTTCAGGGAGATAAATGATGAACGCGACGGTAGCCTCAGCGGAAGGCCTACGGCCCGATGGCCGGTACTTCTATGTATGGATGGCCGGCGCTTTTGTTTTCGTAGCGTTCGGCGGGTTTATTCCAACCTTTTGGGCGAAGGTTGCCGCCGGTACGTTTCATGCTCCCCCCGTAGTCTACATTCATGGCACGCTCCTCTTCAGCTGGACATGCTTCTATTTCATTCAAACTGCGCTGGTAGCGGCGCGGCGTACGATGGACCATCGCGCTTGGGGATTGGCTGGCGTCGCGCTGTTCAGCGTCATGATGTGCACGATTTTGATAACGGAAATGGCCGTTCTCAAGCGGGACGACGCTGCCGGCATGGGTGACGCGGCGCGCCGATTCGCGGCCGTTACGCTTTGCGGGTGGCCATTGATGGCGGGCCTTTTCACCATGGCTGTCGTCAATATCCGCAAGCCGCCCATACACAAGCGCTTCATGACGCTGTTGATGATCGGCATGTTGACTCCGGCTATTGCGCGGGTATTCCTTACGCTCTTCGCTCCACCGGGAGCCGGCGCCGACGGACCCCCACCTCCGTTTGTGTCAATACCGCCGGCGCTGGTCGCAGATCTCTTTCTGATCGTGGCGATGGTTCATGACTGGCGCACGCGCGGCAGGCCTCACCCTGTCTACGTTTACGGTGGCCTGGTCACGGTTGCCCAACAGGTGTTAACGGTTCCGTTCGCCGCCACGGCAACCTGGATGAGCATTGCGAAGGGTTTCGAGAGCCTGGCGGGATAGCGATCGGCGCGACGAGCGGCTGAAGCAGCGCAAAAAGAAAAAGACAGCTTTTGAAATCGCCCAGGAGATGGGCGTGATCGGTATCGACGATGATTCGCGGCGCGATGTGGTCAAGCGACATTCCCAGTACGCGAAACGGGCATTACGTGGCACGCGTACCTATCACTCGCTCCATCCAGGTTTGGTTGAGACTTGATGTTGGCCGAAGAGCCAAGCGCTCATTCAGCAACGCGCGAGCCAGCTGGATCTGTCCCGCCTTCTCTGCGGCTGACAGCAATGTCTGCGCCAATACATCGCGTTGTGCATGCGAGCCGCCGGCACGCGCCGCAAGAGTCCGGACAGGCCCCAACAGTGTCACCGCTTCCGAATAACGGTTCTCAGCATATGCAAGCAAAGCTACGGAAACCGGCAACCCGATTGCGCGCGTAACCGCGCCATTCTCGCCATGCGTAGCAGCGGTACGTTCCAGAACACCGATCAGTCGCCGTGCCAGATCGAAACGCTCCGCTCCGGCAAATGCCATCATCGCATGCATGTCGTTGAAGGCGTACCACGCCTCGCCAATTCGAGTTTCCCACGCGACGGCCAAGCTCTGCCATCGATTCCCGACGTCAACGCCATACATCTCGAGCCGCCACAGCAGAGCACTCGCATCCAACAGTTCCATGACCACGGTCGACGCCGAAGCTCTTATACGGGTGTCGTACAGCTCGAGCACTCGATCCCAGTGCCGCAGGTCGCAATAGTAGAGAGCCTGGTGCCACGCAATATGTACCGCCAAGCTACTCTCGACCCAGTCACTCGCATGGGTCAGCAGCCACTGCTCGCCCTCATCGACTCGGTTCGTCATTTCAAAGACGTGCGCTACCGCATGAATAGCCCACGCGTCGTTCTTGTCCCGCTCCACCGCGCGACGACCCACGTCGAGCGCCTTGGCATAATCGCCCATTTCTTCGAGACCAAAGGCATACATGCCCCAGTAGTAGCCCTCCACCGCAGATCCCTTCTCGATCTCGGGTAATCGCCGCGCCACCCGATCACGGAGCTCACTCAACTGGCCTAGAAAGAAGTCGCCTTGATGTGCCGCGAACATTGCGATGGCATCGTTCGGATGCTCAACCAGGATGTCCTCCCATGCAGCGCAAGCCTCAGAGAACTGCCCACGAAGCCATGCCTCGACGGCTGCCACATGCTTTGTCTCCCAGGAAGAGGCGTCAATGATATTTCGCTTGGCAAACGAGAGCGTCGATTGCGCGTCGGCCACCAGAGACTTCTCCGTGCTCAGCCCGAGTATCAGCGCTTTGAGCACGTACGCCATCAAGAAGCCGGGGTCCGTCGCGATCGCACGATCGAGGTCGGCCAGAGGATCGCGCTGAAAGGTCAGCATCCTCCGTACCGCGGAATCAAAGTGCCCGACCGCTGATCGATCGGATGTAGTCAACTGAAGGCTGAACTGATCAAGCAATCTCATTTTCACCAATCCGGGTCGATAGGTGCTGTCATTAAGCTGCCGATTTCCGTTGAACGCAAGACTCGCATGCTAGTGCGATTTTCCCGGGTCCGCGACAAATCCGGCTGACTCGATGGCAGCCACCACACACGCTTCATCGTTGTCGGCCGTATCCCCACTCGCTCCGCACGCACCGAGCAGCGCTCGTTCGCTCGACAGAATCAGCACACCACCTGGAACCGGAACTATCCGGCCGCCCGAGAGAGCGGCCAACGTATTGAAGAAGGCTGGGAGTTTCTCCGCGCGCGACGCGAGACTGCGTGTCCCAACGCCCATGCCAAGCGCCCCCCAGGCCTTTCCCTGCGCGATTTCCGGACGGAGTAAGCTCGAGCCGTCTTCGGCTTTGAGCATGATGGTACAGCCCCGCGCGTCCAACACCGCGACCGTCAGGGGGGCAAGCTTATGCGATCGCGCGTAAGCCAGCGCGTTGTCCACAATCGAAGAAGCCGCCAGCAGTTTTATCATGATGAGTCCAAAGAGTTGTTACCAGAACTTTCAATGTGTCATTGATCGACTTCTAAGCGCGGGCATGCACCATCACGCACATGATCATGCACGGCTCGTGCGAACGATTACTCCATGCGTGATTGGCGCCTTTCACGATCGCGCTGTCTCCCGATCTCAGCAAAACCTCGTCAGTATCCGTGACAAGGTAAATTTCGCCCCGAGTGATCGTGAACATGTCCAGGGTGTCCGTCCGGTGCATGCTCGGGTGACGTTCGATATCTTCCCGCGAAGGCACATGCTTTTGGTTTACCGTCCCATGCAGCTTCTGCAGAACCTCGATGTGCTTCTCCCGGTCAGTGATGTCCGGAGGAATTTCCAGGGCGCGGAAAATCAAACCATCGCCTTCGGGTTCCCGTTGAATCACGCCCACGGCGCGGTCGCCCTTTATCGAGTTGTCGACGGGTAGCTCATCCGTCGCCCATAACGTCGAACGCCAGAAAATTCCCGGAACCTGCTGCTCGTTCGTAGAGTCGCCATGAAGCACGGCGGACCTTTGTTCGTCGTTCAAGCCGATGACGACGCGCTTCACTTTACCCATGTACCCTGCCTATTTGTCATTGTGCCGTTCTTCTCAAGATCGCTGGGATCGTGTGTCGAGGGTGGCGAGTGGTCGCGCACTGAACGTAGCTACACCGCACTTTCGACCCGCCTGATTGCTCGGCGAAGGGTGGAAACGGATTCGCCGCCGGTCGTCGCAAGAACGTCACTCACCAGCCGTCGCGTGTGTTCGTGATAAGCCGCGGCCCACGATGCCGCGAGAACGGGATTTCGCGCCAAAAGGGCGCTGACCAGTTCCCGCCGGTCCGATCTGAGTTTTTTGGCGATGGTTTCCCAGTTGCGTGGAATGCCGCCGATCTGCTCGTTCGCAACCTCCACCTGCAGCACCATCAGAAAGCGGCAAAACATGGACAAAGGTACGTTGTGAGAAGCCCTGGCAATGAGGTCGAGAAATGTCTTGAGATCTTCGAAAAGCTTTTCAGCCGTCTTCCTCTGATCGAGCAGGTCCAGAGTTTCGGCTATGACCTTCAATTCCTGCTCAGACGCGTGTTCGCAAGCCAGGGTGACTGCCTTGACGTAAAGCGCCTCGGCGACAGCCAGGACGTCCAGCAGCTGAGCTTTCTCGAGCTCCAATATTGCGCCGACCGCCGACGCGAACATCGCGTCCGTCGCCGCGATCACATACACACCCATGCCCTTGCGCATACGCACTAGATTGGTCGCGGCCAGCCCGCGTAACGCCTCGCGGATGGTGGGCCCGCTTACGCAATAGTACTCCGCCAGTTCGCGTTCAGACGGGAGCTTCGCGCCGCGTGGGTAGATCCCTTGGCAAATCCGATTGCGCAGATCGTCCATGACTTGCTCCGCAGCTCCCTGTCGAGAAATCGAGAAGGAACGAGGATTATCCGGATTCTGGGTGATCAAGGGGAATTACCTCCAGGATGCGCATTTGTGAGGACCGTCTGCATGTCAGAACTTGATTCCGACCGTAACGCCGAACGTTCGCGGCGCGGCATAGCCCACGGCGGTGGCAGTCGGAGCCTGATTCACACTGACGGGAACGATCACGTTCGTGATGTTTTTCGCCCACACGCTGAGCAGATACTGCTCGTGCGTCCAGCGTGCCGAGCCGTTCACCACGGTGTAGGGGCCTTGCCGGTCCTCGTTGTTGGGAGCGTAGAAGTATCCGCTGCTCGACGCAGAATTGACATCGAGATTGAGCTCGCCCAGAGACAGCGGAATCCGGTAGTCGACTTTGACCGTGACGGACGCATTCGGCGCCTGAGGCAGCTGGTTGCCGGTCGCAGAGAGACTGCAGACCGTCGGGTACGGTTTCGCACAACTGTTGAAGAAATCCGCTTTGGCAAAGTTCGTGAACGCCGTATGCAACAATTCAAGACCGCCGGTGACGGAGAAGCGTTCGGTGATCCGCGTGGTTAAATCGATGTCCAGGCCGTAAAGTTCCGCGGCGCCGCCGTTGTAGACCTGGGGCGAGCCATTGATGAAGCGAGACACCTGGATATTTCCGTAGTCATAGTAGAATCCCGCCGTATTCAACGTGACGCTTCGGTCGAAAAATTGCGTCTTCAATCCGACTTCATACGCATCGAGCTTCTCGGGCGAGTACGGCGCAAGGCTTGGAGCCGTGACGTTGTAGCCGCCGCTCTTGAAACCACGGTTGTAGCTCGTGTAGGCGTGGATTGTATCCGTGAAATCATGATCCAGCGCGACCCGCCACGTCGGTGTGTGCGTCGTGACACTGGAATCGACATTGGCCAGCGTGATGGGCACTGCGCCATTCAGATAAGCGATCTGTAAGCCGTCGAGACTCCGTTTTTCGTTCGTATACCGCGCGCCGACGGTAAGCTTCGTTCGAAAGCCCAAATCGAGGGTGCCTTGTCCATATGCCGCCACCGAGTTGGTCTCCTGAAACGTCGTGTTTCGAACGAGCGTTACCGGCTTGAGCGGATTCACCGCCGGCCCGCCGAAATTGACGATCTGGGGATCGTAGCCGTTGTCGGCGTAGTAATAAAAGAGACCGAAAACCCACGTCAATCGAGACTGGTTGAGCGATAAGAGCTGCAGTTCGTCCGTGAACTGCTTATCGACTTGGTCGGGCGTATTGGTCGAGTAGGGCTTGGGTCCGAGGTCGAAATCGACGTTCCAACGATACGTGTCGCGTCGGTACGATACGATGTCGACGAACGACGCGAAGCCAAGATCTTGGTCCAATTGAACGCTGGCGCCGCCGTCCTGCAAATGCCGTTTGGGCTGCGAATCAAGGTTAACATCGTACTTCGGCAGTGGGATCGTTCCACCGGGATAGTAGAAGTTTGGCGTGTTGCCGTAGTTCTGGAGTGCGGAGGTGGAAAACTGGACATCCGCGTAGTCGAATATGACCGTGATCTTCGTCGAACCCGTGGGCCGAATGAGCCATTTCGATCTCAGCGACAAATCAAGGTCCGTGGCATTGACGTCTTGCCCCGTGGCGACATTGACGCCCCAACCCTGGTTCTGATGACTGGCTTTCACCGCCACATCGCCCGCGATCAGCTCTGATCCACCCGTGAGGTACAGATCGCCGGACGTCGTCTGGTAGTTGGCGTAGCTTAGATCTGCGGAGCCGCCGAACGGCCCCACCTTCGGGTCCTTGGTCGATACCTGAATCAAGCCGCCGGTGGCGTTGCGGCCGAACAAAGTTCCCTGCGGACCCTTCTCCACTTCAACACCGGCAATGTTGTTGAGCGCTATCGCATCGGACGACGACGACCCCCGGTAGACCCCATCCACGTAGAGCGCGACGGAATTTTCTATTCCAGGGCCGATGGCCGTGATTCCCACTCCTCGCAGGTGAGGCAGCGTGTAACCCGCCGACGTGGGCATGGTCATGCCGGGAACCACTCGCGCAAGATCTGCGGCATTAGTGACAACGGACGATTCCAAAGCTTGCGCCGAAAATGCCTGAACGGTGATGGGAACATCCTGAAGATTTTCGCGACGGCGCTGAGCCGTCACCACGATTTCCTCTATCGAGGTATCGGATTGACTCTGTGGGGCCTGGGAACCAGCTGCACTCGCCGTTACGGGTGCGCTGGGACTCATCTGGGTACTCGTCTGGGCACTCCCATAGGCCGGATAACACGACATCGCTGCACATACTAAATGCCAAACTCCGAAGCCGGCTTCCCTGTTCATCGACAACTCCCCCTTTATACTCTTTTCTGAACCTACCAGGTATGTAGGTGACCTTGCAAGGAGAGTTTCTTCAACCCACGCCGCAATTGGGAGCCATATTGGAGAAAATCCGCCTTGACGACGAGCAGTCTCGTCAGCTAGGGTTACCAGGTAACAAGGGGACTGAAGCTGGAGGTTACGGGCATGTCGGTTACGGGCGGGCTTGACCGTGCCCTCGATTCCACACCAATGACGGCGTTCCAGTCGACCATCATCGGTCTCTGCGCCCTGATGGCCATGATTGACGGGATGGACACGCAAGCGATTGGATTGGTGGCGCCGGCGATCGCTGCCGATTGGCACGCTCCGGCAGCAGCCTTTGGGCCCGTGTTTGGCTCCAGCCTGCTCAGCGGACTGATCGGCGCTCTGATGGCTGGACAGGCGGGTGATCGCCTGGGGCGGAAGCCCGTTCTATTGTTCTCCGTCCTGGTGCTGGCGTTAGGTTCGCTAGCCACCCCACTCACCCACTCGATATCCGGCCTGCTCATCGTGCGTGTGGTGACGGGCTTCGGGCTCGGCGGCGCGCTTCCGATCATCATCTCGATCACTTCGGAATTCTCCCCGAAGCGATTGCGCTTGAACATCGTTGCGTTGATGTACTGCGGCTTTCCGTTCGGATCGGTGCTGGGCGGAGTGCTGGCGGCACAGCTCATTCCAAGATTCGGATGGGCCAGCATCTTTTATATCGGCGGCGTGGTCCCTTTCGTTCTCTTACCGGCGTTCGCCTTCATCATGCCGGAGTCCATCAGTTTTTTGGCCTCCAATGGCAAGCGGGACAAGGTCGAAGCACTTTCCAAGCGACTTGGGCTGCAAGTTGAGGATCTGACGTTCGTTCACGGCAATCCGGAGGTCCGTGCGACCGTACGTCGCTTGTTTGCGGAGGGACGAGCGATTGGCACGTTGTTTCTATGGGCGACGTTGTTTCTCAGCCTCCTGCTGACGGTCTTCCTGGTGAGTTGGATGCCGCTCGTCACGCATCACGCTGGCCTCGGGATCAAGAGTGCGGTGTTGGGCGTTGCCGCCTTGAACTTGGGCGGCATCGTCGGCTGCTTTTTCATCGGTTGGATCAGCAGGCGATTCGGCTCGATCGTGCCGATCGCGGTTGCCTACGCTCTCGGCGGGGCGGCCGTCGGGCTGATCGGTCTGGTCGTTCAATCGGGCCAGATACTGCTTGCAGTGTCTTTTCTCGCTGGAATTCTGACGGTGGGCTCACAGATGTGTGCCGTGGCTTTGTCTGCGAGCTACTATGAATCGGCGTTGCGTTCGACAGGCGTCGGTTGGGCGTTGGGAATCGGGCGGATAGGCGCAATCGTCGGACCCGTGATCGGCGGCATTCTGATCGCACAACATGTGTCGACGCCGACCCTGTTCTTGATCGCGGGCGCGGTGTCGCTTGGGGCCAGCGCGGCCGTTTTTGGAATCGCGCGGATCACCCGCCGACGCAATCCCACTCAGTTCTTCGCAGCGCCTCCCAATGGCCGGAATGTGGGGCCGGGGTTCGATCGTCATGCCGGCCCGGCGCAGCAGATTGCCGGGGGTTGAAGCGTGCTTTCGCATCGCGCCATTCGAAGTTTCTTGTTCGTGCCCGGTACGCGTACCAACCTCCTGCCCAAAGCTCTCGCGACCGGTGCCGATGCCATCATTTTGGATTTGGAGGATTCAGTCCCGCCGGCGCAGAAGGACGAGGCGCGAGAGTCAGTGTCCATCGAGCTTGCCCGATCGCCGGAACAGCTGACGTTTCTCCGAATCAATCATCCTCAACTCGGAAATCTGGACAAGGACCTGGCGGCCCTTGCGCCGCACGGCGCACAGGCGGTCATGGTACCCAAAGTAGAAGGCGTGCGCGATATCGAGGAGGTAGACGCACGGCTTGCCGCACATGAACTCGACGCCGGGCTCGAAGCCGGCGCCATCAGCATTCTGGTGGTCATCGAGTCGAGCGTAGGCTTGCGAAACCTTTTTGACACGATATCGCGCATTAAGCGGGTTCGAGGCGCAGCGCTGGCCACCGCCGAGCAAGGCGATTTCATGTGCGACATCGGGGGCCAATGGACCGCGACGGGCGAGGCGCTCACGTATGCGCGCGGTAAGTTCGTCTGCGACGCACGAGCCGCGAAAATGACATGGCTGGTCGACGGCGCCTTCATGCAGCTAACCGATGAACCGGCGCTCGAGCGTGAATCCCGACTCGCGCGCACGCATGGCTTCAATGGCAAGGTCGCGGTGCACCCGAACCAGGTGAAGTCGATCAACCGGGTTTTCTCGCCCACCGATACCGAAGTCGAACGGGCGCAAAGACTCATCGACGCCTTTCGAGACGCCGAATCTCAGGGGCGCGGTGCCATCCAGTTCCAAGGAGTGATGGTCGACTACGCGAATGTTCGATGGGCGGAGCAGATCCTTTCGCTCGCGCGACGCTAGCATTTCTTCAACTGAGCCTGGCCGAACGCCAGGCGTAATTTGGGGTCGCGAATTGTCTTCAAATGTCGAGATACATCGTCCCGTAGGCATCACGAGTCCTACCACCCTGGTTCCCGAGACGGCGGACCCTGATCTGCTCGCGCTGCCGTTGCGGGACATCGGTGACATCGAACGAATCGAACGGGTTCCGCTCGACAACCGGCTGCCGATCGTTGACTTCTATCAACGCATCGCCCTTGCGCTCACAGCGCGCAAACGCGACGACACCGCCATCCATTTCATCGCGGACGGCGACGTCGATGGATTCGTCCATGAGACGTCGTTCAGTACGCTGCGCGGAAACATAGAGCAAATGGCGTCTCTCCTCCGGAGTCGGCACATCGAACACCCCGACGTCGTCGCCATCCTACTGCCCACGATGCCCGCCGTTTACTGGACGATCATCGGCGCCATGGTGCAAGCGGTACCCTTCCCCTTGAACTGGATGTTGGAGCCTCAGTATCTTCTCGGCTTGCTGACCGAAGCGAAGGTGAAGGCAATCATCGCCTTAGGTCCTACCCCCGGATTCAAGATCTGGGAATCCATCATGTCGATCCGGAATCAGCTGCCTTCCGGTCTGCCGGTCTGGTCAGTGACGGCTCCCGGCAGCACTGTCCTTCCCGAGTTCGATCTTGATCTGCAGCTCGCGGGGCAGCATCAGGCGAGACTCGATTCACCCGGCCCTCCCCCCGTTCGCGCAGGCAGTGATCTTGCCGCGTATGTGCATTCCGGCGGCACCACGGGTCTGCCGAAAATCGTCAAGCTCTCTCATCGAAACATTTCCTATCGGCACTGGACGCTGCAGCTGGCCATGCAGATGACGCTGGGTGAGGTGGTGCTGCAGGACACGCCGATCTTCCATGTGGGTGGCTTGGCGGGACGAAGTTTGCCCATGTTGGCCAGCGGCGCGAGTCTGGTGATCCCGAGCCTCATGGGGGCGCGCGACAAACGCTACATTGCGAACTACTGGAAATTCATCGCCCGATTTCGCATCACGCGCTTGTCCGGCGTGCCGACGACTTTCTCCGTCTTGGCAAAGTCTCCCCCGCAGGGCGAAGACTTGTCCTCTCTGAAGCGTAATTTCGTTACCGGCTCGACTGCCTTGCCGATCTCGGTCAGACGGGAATTCGAACGCGTGTCCGGCGTCAGGATCTTGAATTCATACGGACTGACGGAAAATACCGCGAGCGTGGCCATCGAACCTCGGGATGGACAGCCGCGTGAGGGGAGCTCGGGTGTCCCCGTCCCTTACACCCGAGTCCGCATCCGGAGGCTCGAACACACGGAGACGGCCTCGGAGATCTGCGGCCCCAATCAAACGGGCATGATTGAAGTCAGCGGACCGGGCGTCGCCCTGGGCTACGTCAACGACGGTCACACTCAAGCCTCCCGTACCGCCGACGGCTGGCTCATCACGGGTGATCTTGGCCGCATCGATACGGACGGCAATCTCTTTGTCACGGGCCGTTCGAAGGACATCATCATCCGTGGCGGACACAATATCGATCCGGGCCTCATCGAAGATGCATTGCTGCAGTCGCCGGAGGTCCTGCTCGCTGCGGCGGTCGGCAAGCCCGACGCGCATGCCGGCGAACTTCCGGTGGTCTACGTTCAGCTGGTTGCCGGCTCTCGGATAACCGAGGCCGATCTCCTTGCCCGCGTTGCCGCGCGGATCGCGGAACGGGCTGCGATCCCAAAAGACATTTTCATCGTCGATAAGATCCCGCTCACCGACGCCGGCAAGCCCGCAAAGGTGAGGTTGCGTCACGACGCCGCCGAGCGCACGTTCCGCTCCGCGCTATCGCAAATCCCAAGTCTCTCGGCCGGCCTGCACGGCCTGGAGGTGACCGCTGGCCCGCACCCCCTTCACGGGACGCTCGTCACCATCTCGCTTGCGAAACCCCCGTCTCTCGACGCGACGAGGCTGGTCGCCGCAATCGATGAGCTCATGTCGCGTTATTCACTTGCATACATCGTCAAACTGACTGCGCCGTGCGCGTAAAGACTCAAGACTATCTCATGCATGAAATCCTACAGTTTCCCGAGCGCCTCACGCCCCCGGCTTGCTGCGTTCAAAAACCACAGATGAGAATGCATGGGCTATTGAGCGAGGGTTCTCAATGCGCACCCTCCTCTCCGCGGACGCCCATTCACGCTTCCGCTCTAGAGCAATTGTTCCTCGAGAACAATCGATCGCTCTGCGCGTATCTGCGGGTTCGGGTTGCCAGCCCACACGAGGCCGAGGACATAGCGCAGGAAGCGTATGCACGTTTATTGCAGCACGATCAGCCGCGCGCGATATCCTTTCTGCGCGCCTACCTCTTCAAGGTGGCGGCCAACATCGCCAACGACCGTGCGCGCCAGCGACGGCTGCATCTACGTGTCGATCTGGCTCACTCGTCGGAAGAGCAGATCGAATCCGCGAGCCCGGATCAGCAGGTGCATGCGGCCGAGCAGCTGTCGTTGCTCGCACGGGCCCTCGGTGAACTGCCCGAGAAGTACCGGCGAGCGTTTCTACTTTGCCGGCTCCAGGAGTGGGGCACCCACCAGATCGCAGCAGATTTGGGAGTCGGTGAGCGCATGGCCCGCAATTACGTTAGCCGATCCGGACGGTATTGCAAGTTGAGACTGCAGGGCACGGCGCCGCGCGACGCGCGACGGGAGGTCATACCGTAGCAGCGTGACGAAATATCCACGAGCTCACAGTTCCGTTTGACGCGTCCCGCGCGTCTATGCATTCGCATTTATCGAACATCGACGATGGTTCCGGCATCGTCCACCAACAACGAAAGCACGTACGGGAGTAAATACGGTGATACATCGAGGAATTGGCGCGTGTATTATTGGTGTCTTCGCATTGTGGGGCGTGGCTATGTTGCCCGGCAATTCCGCCTGCGCGCAAAATGCGAGTGCGACGGAAGGCCAAGGACTCGAAGAAATCGTTGTCACGGCTACGAGACGGGAAACCGACTTGGAAAAGACGCCGATCTCGATTGCTGTCCTCGCTGCCGCCGATATCGAAAAGAATCATGTCGTCGATCTAACCGACGTAACGCGGCTCACACCGAGCCTCGTTTACATGCCGCGCGGCGGCTCCGAAGGCTATCTTTCGCTCCGCGGCGCTATCATCTTTGACGACTCACCGGGAACTGATCCGGCTGTCAGCATGTACATTGACGATGTAGTGAGAGTGAGCGTGGCCGACGTGCAGCCGGATGTTTACGACATTGATCGGGTGGAAGTTCTAAAAGGACCTCAAGGAACGCTCTTCGGCCGCAATTCGATCGGCGGCGTCGTATCGATGTACACGAACCAGCCTACTTTCAAGAACGGCGGTACCGCGGAAGTCACCTATGGCGAGCACAACCTGGTGGAAGTGAAGGGAGTGTACAACGCCGCGCTCATCGATAATAAATTGGCTGCCCGCCTCGTGCTGTCGGATTCTTCCGTCGATGGCAATGTCAGAGACATTACGACGGGCGGTGATCTCAATGGCGAACACCAATTGTCTCTCCGCGGCAAACTGCTCTTCACGCCGACCGATGATTTCAAGTTCGTGTCGAGCTTCGATTACCTGCACAAGCAAGGTACACAGGCGGAATGGCTGCTGGGCAACTATCAGCCGGCGCTGGTTCCCGGTCTGACGTACGATCCGGAGCAAACCGCGCAAGGCAAACCGGGCGAGCAGGGGCAAACCAATTGGGGGCTGACCGAACGCGCCGATTGGACGACGGGATTGGGAACCTTCACGTCCATTACGGGCTACCGGCATCTGGACGCCCATAACACCAAAACACTCTTTCCCGTAGATGCATTGATCCTGAACGCGAGCGAGCATGACAACCAAGTCACACAAGAACTGCGCCTGGCGTCACCGGTAGACCAAGCGCTGACGTGGATCGTCGGCGTGTACTATCTTCACAACTACAAGGACCGGCCGGTCAATGCCTTCCAGGATTATCTGGCGGGGTCGGTGTTTGCGCACAAAGCCGCGGGTTTCCCGCCGCCGATTCTCTATCAAAACCTGCAGGTAGCGCACACGACGAGCGCCGCACCGTTTGTCGACGTTGCGTACAACCTGACCGACAAGCTGAAACTGGATATAGGGGGCAGATACACCTGGCAGGAAAAATCAGGCAGCGCGTACCTGAATTCGACCGGAGGGGTCATACGTGGCTCGGACCTCCACGCTGCTCAGAACGCTTCTTGGACCGCGTTCACGCCGGCCGCGACGCTCACTTATCAGGCGACGAGTTCGTTGATGACCTACGCCACGGTGTCGCGAGGATTCTTGAGCGGAGGCTTCAACGCCAACAGCAGCACTGACAACGGCTTGGCGATCCCCTTCGATTCTGAATTTGTCTGGAATTATGAGGTCGGCGCGAAGTTCAACGGCCTCGACAACCGCTTGCGCGCAAACATCGCGGCCTTTATCGACAAATACACAAACCTACAGGTAATTCAGCTCGATACGAACACGCAAGACGTCATCACCACCAACGCGGGCGCCGCGCGCGTGGGTGGAGTCGAGACCGACATAGAGGGCGCCCCGGCCAAATGGCTCACGCTCGGTTTGAAGTATGACTACCTCGACAGCAGGTTCACGCAATTCCAGATCAACAATGGCGACGGCACATATACCAATGACGCTGGGCACAAAGTGCCTTTCACGCCGACACACCGGGTTACCGCCAGCATTGAGGCCCATGGCAATTCCTCCATCGGCACCGTCGCCGTCGGAGGCGACTACACATACAGGACGTCCCAGGAATTTACCGCCGAGAACGACACACCGCAGACAATTCGCGATCTGACTAAGTGGCGCGGCCTCGTCAATCTGCACGCGTTATGGACGTCGAATGACGACCGATGGGAGGTTTTGCTCTGGGGCAAGAACATCACGAATTTGCACTACGCCGTCTTTGCCCAGAGCGCGGAGGTTTACATAGCGACCCATTCGGAGTTCTTTGACCCCTCGAAATATCTCTATGAGATCCAACCGGGCCCCTACCGCTCCTTCGGGGTGACGCTTAGAACGAGATTCTGAGCTGTACAATCCATCAGCAGCGCGTGAAAAGAGCGAGGTTTATCAGTGATGGAAACGAATGCGAGGTCGCTGAAGTTGAATGACCGAATGGTGGAACGCCGCGAATTCCTGCGGGGACTGACTGCAACCGCAGTGGTACTCGGGTCTGGCCTTCCCACTGTTGCCACCCTCGCGGGCGCGGTCAGCTCGCCGCGACGAATCGACGTCCACCATCACTTCGTACCGCCGTTGTTCGAGCAGTCGGCACGCGAGCGCAATTTATTGAATCCGACGCTCAACGGGTTCAGCGTCGGACGCTCCGTAGAAGAGATGGATCGAAATGGCGTAGCAAGCGCGGTCCTATCGATTGCATCGCCCGGAGCATGGTATGGGGACGTCGAACTTGCGCGCAGGATCGCCCGCGACGCCAACGATTGTGCGGCCAGATTGGTGAGCGATCACAAGGGACGCTTCGGAATGTTCGCGACTCTGACACTCCCGGATCTGGACGGCTCGTTGGCCGAAATGGCTTACGCGTTCGACCAATTGCACGCCGACGGTATCCATATGTGGACCAATTACGGTGACTTCTGGCTGGGCGATCCGCGTTTGTCGCCGCTGCTCGAAGAACTGAACCGGCGCAACGCGGTCGTTTACACCCACCCCACTACCCCGAATTGCTGCGGCCATTTGTTGCCGGAAGCGCCCGTGCCGATGATCGAATACGGCACCGACACGACGCGTTCGATCGCGAGCCTCGTATTATCCGGCGCCGCCAGCAGGTACCCCGGCATTCGATGGATATTGTCTCACGCGGGTGGGACGATGCCTTTTTTGCTCGAGAGATTCATATTCCAGGCCGGCGTTCAATCGAAAACGCCGGAAGGCGCGAAGAAGCTTCCGAATGGCGTGCTGTACGAACTCAAGCGTCTTTATTTCGACACGGCGCAATCAGCTAATCCCTACGCGATGGGGCCGCTTACCCGTCTCGTCTCAACCAAGCAGATCTGCTTCGGCACCGATTTTCCGTACCGGCCCATTGCTGACAATGTGAGCGGACTCGCCGAATGCGGCCTGTTTAGTCGGCGCGATCTCGAACAGATTGAGCGAACCAACGCGTCTCGCCTTCTTCCACGCCTCGCTTAGGGTGTGTGTCTCCCACCCTACTTCAGGTTGAGGTAATCATGTCGATGAACCAATGAAGCTTGCAACATTCACCCAAAATGACAGCACTCGCATAGGCGTCGTCGAAGGGGACGAGATCATGGACCTCTCGGGCGTTCCGGGCATCCCGTCCGATATGGTGGCGCTGCTCGAAAGCGGACCGAGTGGTCTCGAGGCCGTGCGCAAAGGATCGACTGCGGCGAGGCGTTTGCCGCTGTCAAGCGTTCGCCTCGAGGCGCCGGTTCTTCGTCCGCGGAAGTTTCTGGGGCTGGGTGGCAGTTACAAATCCCATGTCAAAGAAGCCGCACAGCTCATGGCACCCCCTACGCATCAGACTTGGTTCAACAAGCAAGTGACGTGCGTCAACGGACCGTATGACGACATTCACCTGCCGAAGGTCTCCGACACGCTCGACTATGAAGGCGAACTCGCGATCATTATCGGAGCGCGCGGAAGGCACGTGCGCGGCCGCGATGCCGCGCGGCAAATGACCGCGGGATTTACGGTGTGCAACGACGTGAGCGTCCGCGAATGGCAAATGCGCGCCTTTACGGGAACCCTTGGCAAATCATTCGATACGCACGGTCCGATAGGCCCGTGGATCGTGACGATGGACGAGCTTCCGAACGCTCATTCACTGTCTTTGCGAACCTGGGTCAACGGGGAACTGCGCCAGGACGGCAACACCAGCGAACTCATCTATCGCTATACGGAGATGATCGAGGAACTCTCTACGGTATTCACTCTGGAGCCGGGCGATATCCTTGCGACGGGTACCCCGGCAGGGGTCGGTGCCGCGAGACAGCCGCCCGTCTATCTGCGAAGCGGGGACGTCGTACGAGTTGAAATCGAAGGTATCGGGCACATCGAAAACCGAGTCGTGCCCGAGCCGTGATGGCGTAATCTTGAAAAACTCATGTCATGCGCGCCAAGCCGATCCGCGGATCACGCTACAGAAGTTGCCGCGCTTGAAGCTCGGGTCCTTGTCCGCGAGAACGTCGGCCTTGACGTTGCCGAACGTCGTATCCGGTTTGCGCTTGATGCCGTCGTAGAAGGCTTGGATGATGTCTTCCTTGAAGTGATCGCTGCGCGGATGCGCCTGGACCACTGCATTTCGCTCGGCATCGCTGTACTCGGGATAGGTCAAGCCGAGCACATCCATCTCGACGCCAGCCGTGACTAGAGCGACAACCGGATGCATGTGTTCCGGAATGCCAGGCGTCGTGTGCAAGGCAATCGCGGTCCAAACGGTATCGACATCCGTTCGTGAGATGCCGCGGCTTCTCAGGAAATCACGGGCGGCGTTCGCGCCGTCCACCTCAAAACGCTCGTGCTCGCTGCTGTGCCGTGGGGTGAGTCCCATGTCATGGAACATCGCTCCGGCATACAGAAGCTCTGGATCGACGCGCAGGTTCCGGTGTTTTCCCGCCAGCGCACCGAAATAATAAACCCGGCTCGAGTGATGAAAGAGCAACGGCGATGCCGTATCGCGGACCAACTCGGTGATCTCGCGGGCAAGTTGCGTATCGGGAATGCCCACCCCTTGTACCGTCGCTGTCATCAGAGTCTCCTGTAACGATGTAGACAAAATAGTAAGGGCCGTCTAACCTGGCTGCCAGCGACGTTTCACGTCATTTTCGGCCAAAAACCGTCCCAAGCGGACGTGGGTGCACGATGAAGGTTCCTAGAACCATCGCGGTCCTGGCGATGCCCGGTGTGCAGCTTCTGGATGTATCGGGGCCGCTCGATGTATTTGCCGAGGCCAATGTGCAGGCGCGAAAAGACGCTTATCGGCTTCTCGTCGTGGCAAAGACGGTGGGTCCCGTCCGCAGTTCGTCGGGGGTACGGCTCGTGCCGGATCTCGCCCTCGTCGACGCCATGGAAATGAAGATCGACACGCTGCTGGTAGCCGGATGTCCCAACGCGGCAGATGTTCGACCCGATATGACGGTCGTCGAGTGGCTCCGCCGTGCAGCGCCCAAAGCACGCCGATACGGCTCTGTGTGCAGTGGCGCCTTCCTCCTGGCTGCAACGGGGCTGATCGACGGTCGACGAGTGACGACGCACTGGGCAGTCGCCCGGCAGCTTGCACAACATTACCCTTCGATCGCTGTCGATGAGGACGCCATTCATGTCAAGGACGGTCGCTTGCGCACCGCGGCCGGCGTTACAGCGGGATTGGATCTAGCTCTGGCTCTCGTTGAGGAGGATCTCGGACGCGATGTCGCGAAGCGGGTCGCAGCGCAACTCGTGATGTTCTTCAGACGCCCCGGCGGCCAGATGCAGTTCAGCCGCAAGGGCGAAGCGGTTCCTGCCGGCCGGTCCGCGCTTCAGGAAGTGCAGCGTTGGGTCGCAGCCAACCCGGCCGAGGACCACAGCGTGACCAGCCTCGCGAAACGCATGGAGCTGAGCCCCCGACATTTCGCTCGGTTGTTTCGCGGCGAGGTCGGCATCACGCCGGCCGCCTGGGTGGAAACGGTGCGAGTCACGGCGGCTCGGCGCCTGCTCGAGGACGGGCAAAACACGCCCAAGCAGGTCGCGGCGCGATGTGGCTTTGCCGACGCCGACACCCTCCGCCGCTCCTTTGCGCGTCACGTTGGCGTGACGCCCGCTGAGTATCGAAAGCGCTATGCGGCCGCGGTCAAAGCGTGAGATCTGGATTGCTCGCCGACTGCAAGTGGCAAATCGGGTCAATTAGCAGGAATCATTGGAGGAGCTTCGAACCAATGATGCTCCCGCCGGCCTCCGCCCCCCCGGAACACCCCGCTTTCTCCGCCGCGACGCGCATCTCGAGCAACGCCAGCCAATACTTCTTCTTATGCGGCGAGTTGTTGAAAGAGCGGCAGATAACTTTGCGTAAGCGATCGATTTCAGCTTCGTCCATGGTTCAAACATGCCGCAGTTAACCACTTAACTGCGGACGCCTCCTTTCAATCTGGTGAGTTTGCGCAGACAGGGCTTTATTAGCGGTGTCTGCGTAGCTGTATATTCAAAATGTAGCCGAATCTTGCCGGCTACATAAGTAAGGGAATATACGTATAGAGTCGCCATGCTCCATGGTGACCAGCAGCGCCGGCGCAATGTGTCGCTTGAAGGTTCGCTGTGGTCCAGCCCGACCATCCGCGGGCGATCGTTCGCCCGAACCCCTCGGCGGTGGATATCATCAACGCCGCGGCGCGGGCGCGTCCCCCTTGGCCTCTGTGCCCCGCATCGTCTTGCACGTCAGCGAAACCCCTAAACATTTTCCTGGTTTATGATTCTGTATTCGCTACATGGCATTGAGTACAATAGGCCTCGTGGTAGCTGCTGCGTGTTCGCGTCTAATCCGACAAGCGGTACAAGCAGCACTGCCGATGTTCAACACTCGTGAGATCCAACGGCGCATGCCAACGAGCAACTCAAACAAATTGAAATAGGTGCCCAGCAACTGCATGAACAATTCGAACTCGTCTTCCAACCCCACGTCATCACGTGTCACGCTCAAGCTAAAGGTTGGCGCGCGAAAGTCGCCAAGAGAAACCAAGACATCCTCTCTTCCACAGCCGCATAGAAAGGCTGACCCAAAGCCCGGCGCTCACTGGTCAGACGAATATAAGGAGCGTATGCAGGCGGACATGGACGCATTGACGACGCGTTGAGGCTCCTTCGTCGCTCTATTCCGAGATGGAATGGGTGGATACGGCTTCAAGAGCGAAGAGTTGCATTTCAATGAACTCCACAAATGCGCGGGACTTCGCACTCGCCTGCCGACCTGTGGGAAACACCGCCCACAAATCGATGGCCGGCAGCGACCACGCTTGAAGAACTGGCATCACGACTCCTGACGCCAGTTCCGGTGCGAACATCCATTCGGAGGCAATCGCAATGCCTAAGTCAGCGAAAACCGCCGCCCGCACCCCTTCGGCGGCGGTCATTCTCAGTCGACCTCTCAATGTGATTTCTTGTTCCTCGCCGTCTCGCCTAAAGGGCCACACCACTCCTCCCCCTCGCTGCTCATAGATGATGGATTCATGCTCGAGGAGGTCCTTCGGTTCGCGGGGCTCTCCAAAACGCGTGAAGTAGGAAGGCGTGCCCAAAACCATCCGTCGACTGTTGCCGAGCTTACGCGCGGTAAGCGACGAGTCGGTAAGATCGCCCATACGAAGGGCTACATCAATTCCCGATTCAATCAGATCAACGTTCCTGTCATCGAGGACTACCTCGACGTCAACCGCCGGATGTTCGGCCAGAAAGCTTGCGAGCCGCGGAACGATATGAAGCCGTGCGAATGTGACGGCGGCGCACACTCGAAGCCGTCCCGAGAGGCCGGCCCCCGCGCCGCGTGCGGATCGATCCGCTTCCGCCGCTTCTTCGACCGCCCGTTTTGCATGCTCGTAGAAATTTCGCCCAGCCTCCGTCGCGGTGAGGCCATGGGTAGAACGGAGCAGCAATCGCACTCCCAATCGTTCCTCGAGCTGCATGATCGCCTTCGATATCGCCGGCTGGCCCACGCGCAGCTGCCGTGCGGCGCCCGAAAAGGAGCGCGTATCCACGACTCGGACGAACGCTTCCATCGTCGCCAAAGGATTCATAAGCATTCCATACTGGAATAGGCTAGCACCGCCCATACGGCGGCGGCAATCATTGTGTCCGCCGATCAAAATCCGATACTCGTCGCGAAGTCCCCTCCGATTCTCAAACTTGAGACAATCCGCCGTCGACGACGAGTTCGGTCGCCGTGGTGAAACTCGACTCGTCAGAGGCGAGAAAGAGCGCAGCCGCCGCAATCTCTTCGGGCTTTCCGATGCGACCCAATGGCGTTTGGGCGCTGAATGAGACCTTCGCCGCATCCGATTCCTGCTTGGTCTTGAACTGCCCGTCGATGATGGGCGTGTCTGTGGCACCCGGACTCAAGGTATTTACGCGAATGCCTCGGTCTTTTAGGTCCGCAGCCCACGTCATCGAAAATGAGCGCATAGCGGCCTTGGTCGCCGAATAGGTGGTGTAGAAAGGAATTCCCATATGAATGACACACGACGCGACAAGAACGATCGAGCCGCCGTTGCGAATCAACGGCAGCGCCTTTTGCACGGTAAAGAAGGTTCCGCGCGCATTGGTATTGAAGGTCTTATCGAAATGCTCCGGCGTCGCGGTCGCGAGCGTTTGGGTTTCGACAAAGCCGGCGTTCGCGATGACGATGTCGAGGCCTCCCTTTTCTGACTTGACCACCTTGTA
>WNFI01011115.1_pt1 | contig 22188 bp, 9 predicted proteins | sample 5400471 | NCBI WGS metagenome assembly WNFI01 (sample SAMN13153348, study PRJNA577476) | soil metagenome | isolation source: 100 cm saprolite on Douglas fir-dominated hillslope | place: USA:California | collected 2013-09-17
GCGGCTTCCTGGGTGGATATGGCATTATCCGCGGCGGCAAGAGAGGCGGCGGTCCGAATTCCAAAGAACTGGTCGGCAAGCGGAAGCTCGGTCAGGGTCAGTGTGTGGGTGTCGACGACGATATCCGCCAGGCCGGCGGCGGAGACCAGGGTCCTCAGGCGGCGTCCGATCCAGCCCTGGCGGGCGCTGTCACATTTGTGGTGGATGATTTTGCGGGCCAGAGACCGGTCGGGGACATCGACGACGATGGTGTCCCAGTCGGGTTCAGCCGCAGCGATACGCCCCCCCGGTTTTAATACCCGGGCCATCTCGCCAATCACGCGTTCGGGAGATTCCAAATGCTGCAGGACCCGGTCGATGCGGCAGGCATCGAAGGTGCAATCCGGAAAAGGCAGACTGTGCGCGTCGCCCTGCCGGAATTCAAGTGAGCCTTCCAGCCCCGCAGCCTTGCGCCGGCCTTCGGCAATCATGGTCTGGCTGAAATCGAGGCCGACCACAAGCCCTTCGCGGCCCACAAACTGGGCCAGAGCCCGGGCGTCATCCCCGGCGCCGCAGCCGACATCGAGCACATGTTCTCCGCGCCTGACTTTGAGCAGGTCATACGTGGAGCGCTTGTATTTTTTAACCATCTCCATGGAGGAGACCGCGGTGAGGTAATGAACAAGCTCTTCCGCCCTCTCGGCGCGATCGACATCAGGGAAGCTCGAAAATGAATCACGAAGAGACATAGGCCGCCTGGTTTTGGGAAGTGAAATTATGTGAATTGTTATCTGGAGTCAGCGGCGTCGGCGTCACCCTGGGGATTCAATCTTGTCGTTTTGAGGTGGTCGCCGAGAAAAGCGTGCCGGGTCAGTCCGTAGTCTGTAACCGCCAGGAGTTCCATGGGCTGATCGCCGGTGTTCTGGGTCTGGTGCATGGTCCAGCGCGGAACAAAGACAGTGTCTCCGGCGTTAACTGCGACGGTAAAGTCGCCGACCAGCACCCTTCCCGTGCCGCTGGTCACGGTCAGCAGAGATTCATGGGCGTGCCGGTGATGTTCGGTATTGCGATGAGGCTCGATCTTTACCCGGCGAACGTCGAACACCTCCGCTTCGAATTCGACTCTCTTCACGGCAAAGTCGATATTGAGATGCTCAACCTTGTTGGCGTACAGACCCGACATGCCTTTTCCGCCTTCCGTACGGGAGTGGACAAAGTCCTGGGGAGCCGCATCGCCCGGCATCAGTGAATGCTCATCGCGCAGCCGGTCGAGAACTCCTTTGACTCGGGCCTGCAGCACGAAATCCAGCGCATCGTCCATGAACCGCCTGCGCAGATTCAACGCGTGATCAATGGCCGCCCTGCACTGATCGAGCCAGCCTGGTTCGCTTGAATGGGATTGCATCAGCCGAGCCAGAGTAATCGCGTGCTCATCGTCGCATTCCATATGCAGCCGAAAAAACTTCAACTGCTCTTCGGGAATGCCGGCCTTGAGCAGGCCTTCACAGAAGTAGCCATACAAACGTGAAATTGCCCCCTCGGTGCCGAGCGAAAGAAACGCTGACCCGGCGACGACCGACGAATTCCTGCAATAGTCAAGATACTGGTGAAAGAAGTCATTGGCGAAGCTTTGATACTCGATGCAATCCGGCTCAACACCCAAGGAGTCGCGCAAAAAACGACGGAAGAGCTCGGCATGCCGCACGTCGGTGTCGGCACCGCCGCCCTCTTCCCACAGGTTCGCGGAAAGCTGCGAGCGATAGTAATCGTTCTCGCAGTTGGTCATCAACGCCGTGAGATAGCGGGTGAAGTTTTTTGAGTACCGGTAGTATTGCGCAAAGATGTGTTTGAAATCTTCTTTCGTCAGCAGACCGGCGCGGCAAACCCGGATGAGGCGGCAATCCCATATTGGATGCTCCGCCTGGAATCGCATCAGTTCTTCGAGTCCCGTTTTCGCGCCGGCAGTCGTTGAAGCATCATGCATATTCGCGACCAACAATGTCATAGTGTTCCTTTCGTTCTGAGCTGGTTAATGAAATGGAATCAATTCAGTTGTGGAACCCAAATCGGTTCCGGGCCGGATGATTCCCGCCGACACTCCGGATATGTCCTTGAAATCTCAGAAGGGGCTCGGGGGTTAGGACAGTTGCGGGGCAGCCATCGCCGGATCATTAGTCAGTGACTGTCGCTCAGTGATCAGCTCAAAACGACAGCATCAGGTTCTGTTTCAAGATAAAGGCCCAGGCGTGATGCAATTGCCGCTACGCAGGGCGGGTTTAGCATGGTGTAGTGATCGCCGGGAACGGCCTGGACTTCCACGCCCGCGGTAGTCCAGCGTTCCCACGTCGTGGCCAGCATTTCTGAAGACTCACGACCGGCTGCCGGGAAAAGAGCAATTCGCTGATTCAGAACACGCAGCCGGTAGTTCTCCATGGCCTGCGAATTACGGGTGAATATCTCAAGCAAACGATTCAATTCCGCCTGGCCTGACCCTTCGGGAAAAACTCCTTCCCGCACCAGAACTTCCAGCATCAACCGCATTTGCTCAGTCGGCGTCAATTGCAGGAATATTTCACGTAGTTCTTCGGGATTGTTGAGAACAGTTCTCCCCAGGTCCAGTGCCAGTCGTTCCAGCACGGAAAAAGAAGAATTGCCGCCGGTCTCTCCCCCGTTGAGCGAATGCGGAACCGTATCCATCAGCGTCAGCAGGCCAATCCGCTCTCCGTGCTCGATCAGTTGATGCGCCATCTCAAAGGCAACCAGCCCCCCCATCGACCAGCCACCCAACAGATACGGCCCGTGGGGCTGAACGCGTTGAATCTCGCGGATATAAAGACCGGCCATCTCTTCCACCGTCAGGGCCGGCGACTGGCCGGGATCCGGAGATTGCAGAGCATAGAATGGCTGGTCCGGGCCCAGTTCGCGGGCAAGGCTGATATAACAGAGCACCTGGCCCCCCACGGGATGGACACAGAAAAACGGAGTCCGGGTTCCCGTCACCTGCAGTGGCACAAGAACGGACGCGGGCGAGGCATGAAAAGGCTCTTCCAGCAGCTGCGCCAGGCCGGCGATCGTCGGTGCCCTGAACAGACTGCCCAGAGACAGTTCTCGATCAAGACGCTCTTCAACCATCGTCTTGAGGCGAAACATCAGCAGCGAATGGCCGCCGAGATCGAAGAAATCGTCATGAAGGCCGATCCGGTCCTTCCTGAGAATCTCGCTGAAGATCAGGGCCAGTTGCTTCTCGATCGCAGTTTGAGGCGGGACATAAACCGCGCCGCGCTTCCCGGTGATGGAGCTCTCCGGGGACGGCAGGGCCTTGCGATCCAGTTTTCCACTGGGGAGCAAAGGGAACCGGTCCATGAAGACAAAGGAAGACGGGATCATGTAATCGGTTAGTTTCAACTCGAGTGAGCGGCGCAATTCTGTTTCGAGCCGGGAAGGACTGAAGCGCGCCTGAGTTGCGAAGCCGGTTTCGGCAGTGGCTAACGGTCTGTGGGCCTGCGCGGGCCTCACAGCGTAGATCACGAACAGGCCCGTGTCACGCAGGGCGGATTCCTGTTCGACGGCAACCGAATATCCATGACTCTCAAGAAGCTCAACGGCCCGGTTCAGGCAACCATCGATATCATGCACTTCCACCACGACCTGCCTGATTCGGGCCCAGTGCTCCTCTTCGATTCCGGCCAGAACCCTGCGCTCGCTCTTTTCCACATCGATCTTCAGAAGATCGATAGTGTCGAGGGACCCGGGATTTTCGCGAATGACCTGAGAAATTGTCTTCACTTCGCAGTCGATGCGTTCGCTCGTCAGGCGGGTTTCAATCAATTCATTCAGGGACCGGCACTCTGCCTGGCCGGCATCGCCGAATTTATTGAGTTCATAGGCCAGCAGAACCTTCTTCTCCTCGGCGGGATCGGCGCTCGATCCGGATAGAATCGTGACGTGAGGATAGTAGATAAACGATTCACGACCCGAGGCGTTCGACAGCCCACAGTCAAATACCCGGGCGTCCAGACCCCACAGACCAAAGTTCATTCGGAGCAGAGCACAAAGTTCGGGGATGGGTTCAAACGCATAGATCCGCGGATTTCTGCATTGCTGCCCGATATAAAGACTGAACATGCCGATGTTGGCCCCGACATCGAGAACGCAGTCCAGGTCACCGAGGGTGATGTTGTGACGAGCATAGGAATCCTGCTCGAAGATTTCCTGATAGAGAAAGCGGGCTTCCGATTTGTTTTTCGCCAGCACCGGGATGCCATTAGGCAGATCTTCCACGACATAACGTTCGAGCAGACCCCGGTCGCGATAGCGCGCCAGGGTTCTGACCGCGGCTGCAATCTCTTCATCGGGGATTATGTAACTTACCAGACGTCGATCGTCCTGGCCTGACTCCCGGGCCACAACCACAACATCGTAAACCGCCGGGCTTTGCCGCAGAGTCGACTCGATTTCTCCCAGCTCGATTCGATGGCCCCGGATTTTCACCTGATCGTCCAACCGCCCCAGGTATTCGATGTTTCCATCGGCGCGCCAGCGGGCCTTGTCGCCTGTTCGGTATAAGCGTTCGCCGGCCTGCGCGCTCATCTCACTGGGCACAAAACGCTCCGCGGTCAGGTCGGGACGATTCACGTATCCACGAGCCAGACCTGCGCCACCGATATACAGCTCGCCGGAGACGAGAATAGGGGATGGCCGGCCAGTTGAATCAAGAATATAGATCTCGGTGTTCGCAATCGGCCGGCCGATAGGCACGCCACCCGTAAGCTCACCCGGCTCGCACTGCCACCAGGTTACATCGATGGAGGCTTCCGTTGGCCCATACAAATTGTGCAGTTCCGCATTGATTCGCCCCAGACACCTGCGAGCCAGATCCGGTCCCAGCGCTTCCCCGCTGCATATCACCCGGCGCACGCTCGCGCACTGTTTGTCTCCCTCGGCTTCCAGAAATGCAGCCAGCATGGATGGCACAAAATGCAGGGTGCTTACCTTTTTTTCCCGGATCAACTCTCCCAGATACTGTGGGTCTCGATGACCTCCCGGTTTCGCCACCACGAGTCCCGCGCCCACCATCAGCGGCCAAAAGAATTCCCACACGGATACGTCAAAGCTGTAAGGCGTCTTCTGCAAAACCCGGTCGTCCGGTCCCAGACGATACTGTTCCTGCATCCATACGAGCCGGTTGCGCAGACCGCGATGGGTGTTCATCGCCCCCTTGGGGCGCCCTGTGGAGCCCGAGGTATAGATCACATAGGCGAGGCTCTCCGGGTGGACATGAATGTTCAGGTTCTCATCTCTTTCACTGCCGATATCAGCCCACTCCTCATCCACCGAGAGGAGCGTTCCGGCATGTTGCGGGAAATCGGTGACCAGCTTTTGCTGGAGCAGAATTACCAGCATGCGGGCCTCTTTCATCATGAACCGCAGCCGGTCTTCGGGATAGCCGGGATCAAGGGGCACGTACGCTGCGCCCGCTTTCAATATTCCCATCAGGGCTATGACCAGTTCCAGACTCCTCTCCATGCAGATTCCCACCAGCACTTCCTGCCCTGCGCCCAGTTTGCGGAGACGCCGGGCGAGTTGATTCGCGCGGCGGTTCAGTTGGTCATACGTAAGCTTCCCATCTTCATAGTCAACCGCAGCTGCGGACGGTGTTTCGGCCGCCTGCCGCTCGAACAACTCATGGACGAATTCCTCCGCGCAGATCGCTCCCGTATCGTTCCAGTCGACGACGAGTTGCTGACGCTCGGCCTCTGTCAAAAGCGGCAGCTCAGCAATTGGATGGTCTGGTTGCTCCGCAATGGCGGCCAGCATCCTGTGATAATGACCGATCATGCGGGCCACGGTCGCCCGTCCAAGTATCTCCGTGTTGTAACCCGCCCAGCCCCGCAGTTGCTCGTCGTCTTCCGATAAAGAGATGGTGAGATCGAACTTGGCCGTCCTTTCCTCCACGTCAAATGGCGAGAGCCTGATCTCGCCTAGTTGCATCTCTGCCCGGGGCGTATTTTGCAGCATGAACACCACCTGGAATAACGGTGTCCGGCTCAGATCACGTTCAGGCTGAACCTCTTCCACGACTTTCTCAAACGGCACGTCCTGGTGGGTATAGGCTTCAAGGGTGGTCTCGCGCACACGCTGCAGCAACTCTGTAAAATTAACGGCGCCCGAAACCTCGGTACGCATCACCAGGGTATTGATGAAGAAGCCGATCAACCCTTCTGTCTCGGTGCGCCGCCTGCCGGCGATCGGCGAACCGACGGCGATGTCCGACTGGCCGCTGTAACGATGAAGCAGCGCATAGAAGGCCGCCAGCAGGGTCATATATAAGGTTGCGCCCTGCTGCCGGCCCAGCCTGGCCAGGGGTTCGACTTGCCCGGCCCCCAGACTGAAGGGCATGCTGCTTCCCCCATGGCCCATTACCGCCGGACGCGGCCTGTCGAGGGGCAGTTCCATTGGCGCGACTCCTGCCAGTCTCAGCTTCCAGTACCGCAGCTGTTTGTCGAGTACCGCGCCTTCCAGCCATGCCCTCTGCCATACACTGAAGTCCGCGTACTGAATCGGCAGCTCCGGCAAGGCAGCTTCCTCCCCCTTGCAGCGCGCCTCATAGAGCCTGCCGAACTCCCTTACCATGATTCCCATCGACCAACCATCGCTGATGATGTGGTGCATGGTGACCAGCAGCACATGTGTCCGATCCGTCAGGCGCACCAGCTTCGCCCGAAGCAGCGGACCGCGGCTGAGATCAAAGGGCTGGGCCGCTTCTTCCTCCGCAAGGCGCCTGGCCTTTGCCTCCGCAGCCTCGCTTGGAAGACCGGATAAGTCCATCAGAGGGGTGGAAATTTCTACAGCCGGACCAATCACCTGTACCGGCTCGCCTTCCTGCGCTCTGAAGGTCGTGCGCAATGTTTCATGCCTGGCGATGAGTTCGCGGAAAGCGTAATCGACCGCGTCAAGCCGCAGCGCGCCACTGAGGCGAAGTGCGGCCGCGAGATTGTAGGTCGCCGTTCCCGGCTGAAGCTGGTCCAGAAACCACAGCCGCTGCTGGGCGAACGAGACAGGGACTGCCCGATGGCGGCTCGCTTTTGCAATCGGCCTGGCTTGAACTTTCCCGTTTGCGGAGGTAAGCTGCATAATTTCCCGCGCCAACCGGGCAATGGTTGGCAACTCAAACAGGCGGCGTACGGGCAACTCAACTCCCAGAGCATCACTGACCCGGGCCATCACCTGGGTGGCCAGCAGCGAATGTCCGCCCGCTTCGAAGAAGTTTCTGGTGACGCTTATCCGTTCGCGATGCAGCAGCTCTTCCCAGATTCGGCAAAGAACCGCTTCAATCTCATTGGCGGGCGCCAGATAGTCTTCTTCCTGGCCTCCCACCCCGGCACTCCTGCTTAGATCGGGCAGGCGCTTGCGATCCACCTTTCCGCTGGGAGTGAGCGGGAGTTCCGTAAGCACAATAAGGACTGACGGCACCATGAATTCCGGCAGGCGCCGGCTTAAATCGCTGCGCAGTTTGTCTTCACTGAGTTGCACGCCCTGCTCGCCGACCACATAGCCGACCAAACGCTTTTCTCCCGGCTGGTCTTCACGGATCACCACCGCCGCCTGGCATACTCCTTCGCACTCGCTGAGTGTCGATTCCACTTCGCCCAGCTCAACGCGATAGCCACGGATTTTGAACTGCTGATCGGCTCTGCCCAGATATTCGACGGTTCCATCTTCCTGCCAGCGCGCCAGATCACCCGTCTTGTAAAAACGCTCACCCGGAACTCCGCTAAACGGATTCGGCACAAACCGCTCGGCCGTGAGTTCCGGACGATTGACATAGCCCCGCGCCAACTGCCGACCGCCCAGGTACATTTCTCCGACAATGCCCCACGGCACCGGCCGGCCTTCGTCATTCAGCAGATAGACCTGAGTATTCTCAACAGGCTTACCGATGGGAGGCAGAAATGCCCATCCGTCAGGATCTTCGCCCAAACGGTAAAGCGTTACCACGTGACCCTCGGTCGGGCCATACTGGTTTTCGAGGCGGCACTTCGGAAGACGGCGCAGGAGCTGTCGCAGGGCGGGAGTGATTCTTAGCTGCTCACCCGCGGTAATCAATTCACGCAGACTACAGGACTCCGGCTGCTTTCTGACAGCGGCTTCGGCAAGCTGCTGCAATGCGACGAACGGCAAGGATACCCTTGTCACGCCCCGGTCGCAGATCACCCGCCATAATTCAACAGGATCGAGCCGGGCCTCTTCCCCGATAAGAACCAGCCGCCCTCCGGCACACCAGGTCACAAACAGATCCTGAAACGAGACATCAAAGCTCAGCGAAGCAAACTGCAGAGTTACCGGTGGAACGGGCTCCAGGTCTCGCCGCAAATGCCACCGAATCAAATTGGCCACGGCCTCGTGCCCCATCGCTACGCCCTTGGGCCGGCCAGTTGAGCCGGAGGTGTAGATCACAAACGCGACATTGCCGCCTTCCACGCCTGCATTCAGGTTGAGCTTGCTTTCCGTCTCAACCTTCGCCCAGCCACCGTCGAGGCAGACGGTCGATCTGCCCGAGTCCGCAAAGAGACCAAGATACTGCTCGCTGGTGACCAGCAAATCGATTCGCGAATTCTCAAGCATGTATGACAAACGCGAGGCCGGATATTTAGGATCGAGAGGAACATAAGCAGACCCGGTCTTCAGGATGGCCAGCACCCCCACCCCCATCTCCAGACTGCGTTCAACGCAGATACCCACCAGTGCATCGGGCCTCGCGCCGATCCTCTTTAGATAGTGAGCGAGCTGGTTGGCACGCTCGTTCAATTCGCCATAGCTTAACTGTCGTCCTTCAAATTCCACCGCCGTTGCCGCCGGATTTTTCCGCGCGTGGTCCTCGACCATTTCGTGAATCCATCGCTGCGGATACGGGGCTTCAGTGCGGTTCCACTCGACGATCATGCGGCGCTCAGCTTCAGACATGATCTCGAGCTCGCCGATCCGCTTTTGCGGGCCGGCAGCAATCGAAGCCAGCAAATTCTGCCAGTGGTCCAGCAGGCGAAGTATTCTTCGGCTGCCGAACAGCGCGGTCCGGTAACTCAGCCCGCCACTGATCCTTTCATTCTCCTCAAAGGCGCTCAGCAGAAGTTCAAAGTGCACTGTCTCGGCCGCTCTTTCCATGACGGACAGCTTCAGCCCGGGCAGTTCCCACCCGGTTGATGGAGTATTCTGCAACATGAACATTGCCTGGAACAGGGGATTTCGGCTGAGGTTGCGGTCGGGCTGCAACTCGCCCACCAGCTTCTCGAACGGAACATCCTGATGCGCATAAGCCGATAATGTCATCTCGCGCACACGCGCCAGGAGTTCACGGAAGGTCGGGTGGCCGCCCAGGTCGGTACGCAGCACAAGCGTATTTACAAAGAACCCGATCAGGCCTTCAAACTCGGTCCGGGTGCGACCGGCAATCGGCGACCCGACCGCGATGTCGGTCTGCCCACTGTAGCGCGAGAGCAGAAGCTGAAACGCCGCCAGCAGGGTCATGAAAAGCGTCACGCCTTCGCGCCGGCTGAGATCCTTCAACATGCCGGTGAGATCCGCCGACAGGCTCCATTTCACCGATGCGCCCTGTGGGTTCGCAACCGGGCTGTGGGGAGAGTCCGTGGGAATCTCAAGCATGGGAACTTCCGCGAGCTGATTCTTCCAGTAGGCGATTTGTTGTTCGAGAATCGGCCCCTGCAACCACCGGCGCTGCCATACCGCGTAGTCGGCGTACTGAAAAGTCAGTTCCGGGAGTGGCGACGGCTGCTCCAGTACGTTCGCACGATACAGCTCACTTAATTCCCGCACCATGATGCCAACGGACCAGCCATCGCTCACAATGTGGTGAACCGTCATCAGCAAAACGTGCTCGTGTTGCTCCCGCCGCAGAAGCCTGAAGCGCAACAGCGGGCCACGCGCGAGATTGAACGGAGTTTCCGCCTCTTCCCGCACCGACTTCTCCGTCTCAGCCTCGCGGTCTTCCGGCGGTTGCGGTGACAGGTCCACGACCGGCAACGCTGCGACGGCAGGGGCCTCAATCACCTGCCGCGCCTCACCCTGAAAGACCTCCATATGCGTCCGCAGTGTTTCATGACGGCGCACAATCTCCGACAGCGCCCGCACCAGGGCATCCACGCTGAGTTCACCTTCCAGCCGCAATGCGACACTACTGTTATAGGTTGCGGTGTTGGGTTCGAACTGGTCGAGGAACCAGAGCCTCTGCTGCGCAAAGGAAAGCGGAATTGCCTGATCGCGCATCGCCCGCGCCAGTGGAGGCATCGTGTCCACTCCTGCCGCGCGCGCGCGCTCCACATGCTCCGCCAACCCTGCAACAGTGGGCGACTCGAAGATGGCTCGCAACGGCAAATCGACGCCCAGGACGGCGCGCACCCGCGAGATTACCTGGGTGGCCAGCAGCGAGTGGCCGCCGGCCTGGAAGAAATTTTGCCGGATCCCCACCCGCTGAAGCTTCAGCACTTCAGCAACAATCCCACAGAGAATCTCCTCACTCGCATTTCGCGGGCCGGCATGCTCTTCCGCTGCCTGATAGTCCGGCTTCGGCAGGGCCTTGCGGTCCACTTTTCCGTTGGGCGTCAGGGGAAGCTTTTCGATTTCGATGATCGCTCCCGGCACCATGTACTCGGGGAGCCTGGATGAAAGGTATTCGCGAAGCGCACTGCCACTGGTCTTCTTCCCTTCGCCATGCTGAACGAAGTAAGCGGTCAGGTGTTTTTCCAGCGGCTGGTTTTCTTGCGGCAAATCTTCGTGCACCACAACCACGACCTGATCCACAGCGCCATGCTGCAGGAGTACGGCTTCGATCTCGCCCAATTCAATACGATGGCCCCGGACTTTTACCTGATCGTCCATTCGCCCGAAGTATTCGAGGTTTCCGTCGGCGCGCCACCGTGCTTTGTCTCCGGTTCGATAAAGCCGAGCTCCGGCCTCGCCGCTCATGGCATCGGGCACGAAGCGCTCGGCCGTCAGATCAGCGCGATTTACATAACCACGGGCGAGGCCTGCGCCCCCGATGAACAGTTCGCCGGGTACGCCTATCGGCGTCAACTCACCTTCCCGGTCCACAACATACAAGCGCGTATTGGCGATGGGTCGCCCGATCGGAACCGGCCCGCGGATCTCTTCATGCGGGCCAATTTCAAACACGCAGCAGCCGACGACCGCCTCAGTGGGGCCATACTCATTGATCAGCCGGGTTGCGGGCGTATGCTCTCTCCACCACCTGACATCCTCGTGAAAAACCGCTTCTCCGCCGATCACCAATGCGCCGGGGGGTACGACCTCATGTCGCTCCGACAACATTTCCTGGAACACATGCAAATGCGAAGGCGTGGCCTTGACGAGACTGAGGGGCGGCCCCGATTGCAGCAATTCAGCCAACTGCTGCAGTTCTTCGCCGCCGCCTTCTTTCATCGCCAACACGCTCTGCCCGACGAGCAGAGAGGGTAGCAGGCTGGTCACGCTCAGATCGAAGGACATCGAAGTATGTAATGGCACCCCCTGTCCCTGGCCTACGGGGTAACTCTCGATCGCCCAATTCAGATAGTTCGACAGCCCCAGGTGCGTAACCATCACCCCCTTCGGGCGCCCCGTCGATCCGGAAGTGAACATCACATAAGCAAGGTTGTCGGGCTCAATTTCGACTTCCGGACGCACATCGCTTTCCATTTCGATGGCCGGCCATTCCGTATCGAGTTTGACTTTTTTCGCATGGCCGGCGAACTCGATTTTTAGTTTTTCCAAAACGAGGATTACCGGCATTTGCGTCTCTTCCACCATGAACGCCAGCCGGTCCGCCGGATAGCCCGGATCCAGAGGCACATATCCCGCTCCGGCCTTCAAGACACTCAGCAAGGCCACCACCATCTCAGGACTCCGCTCGATGCAGATGCCAATGCGCACATCCGGGCCCGCCCCAAATCTTTGCAAATATCGGGCTAACTGGTTCGCGCGACGGTCCAGATCGGCATAACTCAGAACGCTGCCCTGATGCCTCACGGCGATTGCGGCAGGCGTTCGCGCCGCCTGCTCCGCAAACAACTCGTGGACAGGCTTGCGCGGATAGACAGCAGCGGTTGAGTTCCACTCTTCTATCAGTTGGCGACGCTCACCTTCCTCCAGCAAAGGCATCTGGGCAATCGGCCGCTCCGGCTGCTCGATCATGCCGTCGAGAAGCACGGAATAGTGTTCGATCAGCCGGGCTATCGTCGCCGGCTCAAACAGCTCAGCGTTGTAGCTCAGCCAGCCCTGCAAACCTCCGTCTTCTTCCGACAGGCCCATGGTGAGATCGAATTTAGCGGCAGGGCTCTCTATATTCAGCGGGCGCAGCGTCACTTCCCTCAGATGCAAGCCGGCCCGGGGCACGTTCTGAATCATGAACATTACCTGAAACAAAGGATTCTGATTCAGATTACGCGCCGGCAGCAGGTCATCCACCAGTTGTTCGAATGGCAGATCCTGATTTTCAAAGGCTTCCAGAGCGGTCTCCCGAACTTGCTTCAGGAGCGGGCGGAAGCCAGGGTTGCCCTTGAGATCGGCCAGCATCACCACAGTATTCACAAAAAAACCGATGAGACCCTCAATCTGCTTCCGCTCACGATTGGCCACCGGCGTTCCCACCGCGATTCCCCTCTGTCCGGTATATCGGCCAAGAAGGCCCTGGAAGGCAGCGAGCAGGACCATGAAGAGGGTCGCGTCTTCCTCCCGCGCGAGCGAGTTGAGCCGTTCCGCCAACCTGCCCGGAATTACAAACCACGCAGTTGCTCCTGGAGGAGTCCCCCTTTCGCGGCGGGGATGGTCCGTGGGCAGCCGCAGCGGGGCGATATCGGCAAGCTGCTTCCGCCAGTATTGAAGCTGACGTTCCCACACGGGACCTGCGCTCCACTGCTGCTGCCATGCGGCGTAGTCCGCGTATTGCACCGGCAGCGGGTTCAGTTCCACCCTGTGGCCTGAGCGCGCCCCGTCATAGAATGCCGAAAGCTCCCGAACCAGGATTCCAATCGACCACCCATCCGCAACAATGTGATGAAGAGAAAGCAGCAGAACCTGCTCTCGTTCGGCAAGTTGCACCAGCACCGCCCGCACCAGAGGTCCTTCCGCCAAATCGAAGGGTTTGCGTAAATCCTCGCGGATCAATTGCGCGAGCATCGATTCCCGCTCTCCAGCCGAATGCTGCCGGAGATCGACCTCGAAAAAAGGTACATCCATCCGATCGCGAATCACCTGACAGGGATCGCCGCCAGGATTGACGAAAACAGTTCGCAGCACTTCGTGGCGCTGAACGACATGTTCAAGAGCCTGGAGCAAAGTACCGGCTTCAAGACAACCCTCGACACGAACCGCGGCGGGGATGGTGTAGGCAGACGAGCCAGGATCGAGTTGCGCCAGGAACCAGAGCCGCCGCTGGCCGAAGGAAAGCGGAAGCCGCTCATTCCGGGAGACGACCGGAATTGTCTCCGCGGCCCCGCTGCCTTCCAGTTGCCGGAGGTACCTCACAATTTCCTGTTTGTGGGCCGCCAACACAGCGCGCAGTTCAGGAGACAGCGCTCCGTTTTCTGCGACAACGGACAAATCATTGCCCCTGGCGCGAACGGTTATATTCCGCTGTCGTAGGTCGGCAAGTATGTGTGTAACGCTCATGAGGAATACGGGACCGAGGCTTGCGAAAAAAATGCGGATTGCAATCGCAGAAGCAGGGCGTTATGCGGCCCCCAAAAGGAAACAAGACACTCTCAGGAGCCGGCCCTCACAGAGTACCGGCGGCGTGCCGTCAAAAGTCAGAACAGATTGGCGCCGGCGCCCTCACACTTTCAGGGCAAAGTGATAGCAGGTAATGTCCATTCTCTCGCGAAGATAAAACCGATGCGCGCCATGGCGCTGCACGCCGGAATCGAGATGGAATTCACCGCAGCCGGCGGCACGGGCTTCGGCGATGAGCCAGTCCATCATCTCTTTACCGTAATTCTTCGATCGCTTGTTCTGGTCGCTCACCAGATCGTCAACATAGAGGAATTTTCCCCAGGACAGGCACTCCGACACTCTGTACCCGGCGACGCAACGCACTTCTCCGTCGTCAATCACAGCAGCAAGCCGATAGCCGCCGGCATTCTGCTGTCGTTTTACGCGATCGACATATTCATGTTCGGGGACGTGAGAGCGAAGCTGACTCATCACAGGATAGGTAGCCTGAATATCGCTGTCGGAAATCATTTTTTTGATCACGTGTGGGTTAGCCTCATGTTCGCGAATTCCCCGGCGGACTCGGCCAGGCTGACCCAGGCTTGCTTCAGTCTGATCTTGCCGCCGGAGTTTACTACATCCCGGACTACCTGGGCCAAAAGGTCCCACTCCTCGAACTGGAGATAATGAGACCCGCCTTTGATCTCCAGGAACCGGGCTCCGGGGATCATGGCCGCAACCGCTTTCACAATTGCCTGGGAAGCTATCCTATCGCTGTCGCCTCCCACAAATACAACGGGCGTCTCGATTCTGCCGACGGCCGGCAAAATGTCGTATTGCCAGAAATCTCGCATCTGCTTCGCATAGGCGACTATGTTCGCCGCATGAAACGGGTGCAGCACCATCTCCCGGAGATTTACGTTTACAGCCGCGAGCGCTTCTTTTATGTCCGCATCAGTCATCGCGGCCAGTTCCTCATTACTTCGCGTCTGCTTGTTTTGCGCCAGCAAAATGCCTTTGAGGTATTCCAGCACCACATCCGCTGTTTCCGGATATTTCTCCACCGTTTCGAGCAACGGCTCCAGGTTTTTTTCGTAATCCGTCTCCAGCGTCTTGTGCTGAACCAGCCCTTTGAGCGAGGCGGCCACCAGCACCATTGACGACACTCGATGTGGATAGCGCAAACAGAACTCCAGTGCAAGCTTCGGTCCGGAGCACCAGGCTGCCACCGCGCAAGTCTCCACCCCCTCATGCTCCAGTACCCGGTCAAGGTCGTCCGCATGCACCGCAAGAGGGCTGGGCAGCCGGAGCCCAATGGTCCCCCCGTCGTTTCCACGGGGTACCCAAAGGATGACACGGAGATGGCCGGCAATCTCCCGAAGAAATTTTTCCCAGTACCCGAAGCTCTGCCCATAGGCGTTCAGTAACACAAGAGTTCGAGTTCCCTCGCCTCCGGTGAAGTATTTCAGAGTCCTGCCTCCAGGCAGCGAAAGCTCTTTCTCTTGAAACAATTCTCTCCAGCCACGAGAGGGGGCCGCTCCGGCGGACGCCGAGTGCAGCCCCGCCAACACTTCCCGCAGTTCGGCCGGCGGAACTGTAAGCCAGGCACCCGGCTCCCGAGGAACAGTTTCCGGACGATCGAGACACAGGCGCAGTTCTCCCATTTTCAGCTCAAACAACCTGTCAATAAAATTTGCCGGCTGATTGCCGAATTCAGGCAGCAGGCGCACACCTGTAACCTCGGCGAGGACGGGTAGATATTCCCGCAACCGTACCGGCCGCTGGGCGTTCATGTGAATGAAGCCACTACCCATTTCGCGGGCCTCCCGGCTTGCTTCCAGGGCGCTGACAACTTCATCGAGGCGCACGAGACTTAAAACCCCTTCTCCCGACAACCCGATCCGAAGCGGATTTGCGGTGAAATATCCGGGGATGCGGTCTTCAATTTCGATCCTGAAACGCCCAACCAGACGGGTAAACCGCGCCCAGGCATCGGCAGCCGTCGGTCCGGCGTCCGCAATGAGAGGAGTACGAATAATGCGGAACGCGCACCCCGATTTGGCAACCGCTTCTTCATTCCAGCGGTGGCATTCCTCGTCGCTGCCTGACTCATCTTCACCGGCAGCTAACTCCGGCGTGCTGTTCATCCGTCCTGCTGCAAGAGAAGAACTGAGATAGTGAATAACCGATTTTTTGCTTTGTGTTGTCTCCTGGGCGAGTGACAGTACACGGCGCGTAGCCTCGCGGCCCTCGGCAAAAGATTGAAGCGGAGCTTTCGTATGCCAGATTTCGTCGGGCATCACCGGACCGCTCTCGCCAAACTCCGGCTCTCCATTTTTGAATTCGAACCACACTATGCGATATTCACTGTTCAGACCTGCGAGGCGGATTTCGGGCCTCCGCCATAGTCGCATGGCCAGACTGCGAAGAAGCGGGTCAGAGAGCGTCGTGATGAGAATCGTGCTGGTTTGCGCCGGCAAGAGGAAATCCTTTATGCGGAAACGACTGCGCCGGGAGCCTGACGGATCAGCTCCTGCAGTTCGCGAATCTTCACCTTGTTCGTTGGGGTCCGCGGAATTTTCTCACTGAACAGGACCATATCGGGCACCCGCAGTCTTCCCAGACGCTCTTCGACAAAACTTCTGACCTCAAAGTCTGTGACAGTAATGCCTTCGCGGGGCACTACGAATGAAGCGATTCTGTCTTCGCCGTCTTCTTCGACCCGGATACTTGCGCTGTCGGAGAGAGAGGGCATCCCGGCCAGGCAGGCATCCAGGTCTTCCAGATATATTTTTTCGCCTCCCCGGATGACCATGTTCTTGCTGCGGCCCGTAATGTAAATATAGCCCTCGTGGTCACAATACCCCAGATCGCCGGTTCTAAACCATTTCTCTCCCCCGCCGGAAAAACATTCGATCTCGCTTCTGAAATATCCCTGCTGCATTACGCTCTCTCCTGACAGCAGGAGCTCGCCAATTTCGCCGGCTGCGGCTTCCGCGCCATCGCTGCGGCTCACTCTTACGCTCACCGCCGCCGGAATGCCCGCGGAGCGGGGCTTGATTCCGCCTCGGGGAGAAATTGTGGCGAAGCAGGTGGTTTCCGTGAGACCGTAGGCGGGAATAATAGGGTATTTGTAAGTTTGCAGGAATTCCGCAGCGGTATTTTCCCGCAGGGGCGCTGCCCCGGAGATGCAGAACTTCATGTCTTTCCCTGCAAGATCGCAGCCAAACCGCATGAACAACTCAAACATCAGCGGGACGGCGCTAAAAGAGTTAACGGGATAAGAGTGAACCGCACTTTCAACGGACGCCAGCTTCGTGACGTCGAATATGTCGAGGACCACAGTAGTCCCTCCGCAGAAGGCCATGGGCGACAAATCGCTGATAAAGCCAAAGGTGTGGAACAACGGAAGGATGCATATCTTAGTGTGCTGGTCATCCAGTCCAAAAAAATGCATCGCTGTCATCACATTGTGGACGATGTTGCGATGGCTGAGCAGTACGCCTTTTGGAAGGCTGGTCGTTCCCGACGTATAGATCAGCAGCGCCGGATTTTGTTCCTGGTCGCGGCCCGGAGCAAACTGACCGGACTCCCGGTGTTCCCGGTAGCTATCGATACCAAGATACCGGCCTTTATATTCAGGAAGCGGGATTGTGCGATCGGCAAAAATAACGGATGACCCCGAGTGCGATAACAGCTTATGTAGTTCGGCGGGAGTGATCTGCGGATTTAGCGGTTTTGCGATCGCTCCAAAAGTCATCACGCCGTAAATCATGACCGCCAGGTCGATTGAGTTGGCGGCAATCAGGGTAACCACATCGCCTTTTTCGACCTGGTGCCTCGCCAGCGTATGGTGGACACCCCCAAGCGCCTCCCTAAATTCGGCGAACGTCAGCTTTTCACCTGTCGAAGGCTGGACAAACAGAACTTTGTCCTTATATCTGGCGACGGATTGAGTGAGATGGTGGCTGAGTGTCTTCATAGGTTTTTTCACCGGATCGCCGAAGCAACAGCCGGGCAGGCGGACTTCAGGCTTTGATAGACCGCCTTCAGTGCCACGTAGTTGGGCTTGCCGGTTGCCGTGATGGGTATCGCGTCCGTGAAAACGATGTCGTCCGGAATATGATTGCTTCCAAGGCTCTTCTGCACGTAGTCGGAGATGCCTTCCCGGGTGAGCACCGCAACCGGCCTCGCAACCACAAAGCTGATGGCCCGGTCCCAGGTTTCTCTCGCTGAGATAACAATGCTGGCGCTCTTCGCTACTCCCGGATAATTCAGGAGGCTTCGATCGAGATCTTCGAGATAAACTTTTTCGCCGCCTCGAATGACCATATTTTTCTTCCGTCCGGTCACATAGAGATATCCATCTTCATCCAGACGGCCAAGGTCCCCGGTCAGCAGCCATCCGTCACTGGTCAGTACGGACGATCCGTCCAGATGGCCATTTCTGTAGTTACTGTGGCCGATCACCGACGGGCCGCGCAGCGCAATCTCGCCGCTCACCCCCGCGCGAAGAGGCTTAAGATTCTCGTCGAAAACGCAAATCTCGATGTTGGCGGCCTTGCCGGCCGAGTTGGCTCGTACCCCGCCCCGCGGCGAAATGGTGGCGAAGCAGGTCGATTCAGTCAGGCCGTAGCATGGAATAATCGGATGACCAAAGCGCGTTTCGTAGTCGGCCTTCACACATTCATCGAGCGGCGCCGCACCCGCGACGGCAAACTGCAATTGCGTATCGGTCAGACAATCGAGCGCCGTAAATGCCTCGAAGATAATGGGCGCGGCGCTGTACGAGCGCACACCATACTTCCGAAAGGAGTCGACCGTGAGTTTGGCATGGCACATCTCGAACGTGGGCAGCACGACCACCGTCCCGCCCGTCGTTCGCTGTTGACAGTAACACACCCTTCGCGGTGCCGGTCGCTCCGGAGGTATAGATGAGCAGCCCCCCGGAGTCCGCCGAGCGGGAAACGTTTTGCCCTAAACTCCAAACCAGGGGAAAAAGCGATTCTTCCACCGGCAGAACGGGTTGACGCTCCCGCAACCGGTCGGAAATAAGGCCGGGATCGTCGGTCAGAATCAGCGCAGGCCGCGCATCGGTAATAAACTCCGATATGAGGTCTTCCGGCAGGCCGGGATTCAGGGGATTGGCCACTATTCCATTTTCCAGACAAGCCAGCACCGCCATACAGGTATGAAACGAGCTTCGGGCGAGAATGCTGACACAGTCACCTTCGCGGACGTCCTTTTTATCGAGAAGCGCGCCGAAGCCGCCAATCGACTCGGCCAGTTCGCGATATGAAATGCTGAGCTCCGAACCGGCGTCGATGAGCGCCGCGCGGCGTTTCCAGGATTGACTCTGCCCTTTGAAATCGGGAAGCATGTTCATCACGCACCGCTCGGCTGGCTTTGCAGGAGGTTTGCCTCTTCAAACAGTCCCGCGGAATAGCGCTCGAACCACGATTTATCGAACGCCCTGATAACGATATGACGCTCTCCTGAGGCGACCAAATCGTTGACGGCCTGGTAAACCGCGCGCAGGTACTCGGTGTATTTCATGGCCGCGCACAGATCCTGCCGGGTGAAGCGCGCGCCCGTGGCGCGAAAAAGGCGAAGATCAACCATGCCGAAATAGGCGCGATCGCGATATTTCAGCGGCGCGGGAGAGCGAATCGAGTGCCTGACCGCCGCCATGACATGGCCGGCATGATGCTGGTCGCTCCAGATCGCGGTATCCGCCATTCGCGGGGGAAAGTAATAATGATGCGGGGCGGGTTCCTGGACAAAGTGTCCTGGCATGTAGTGCCAGCTGTTGAATTGCATACGCACCGAGCAGGCAGTCAGTACTTTGGCCAGCCGACCCGCATCCGGCATACGTCTTCTCATCTTCGCGCTGGGAAAAACGCCGCAGAAGTAATCCGTGGTAGGCCATTCTCCGATCTCCACGAACCGGTGCTCGTCCAGCATTTGCTGCCAGCGGCGCAGATCGCGCAGGCCGCGCGTCATTCCGATGTCGCTTCTGATCCCCTCGATCGCCGACATCGTGATGCGCTCCAACAGGCACTCGACGCCATCCATTAACGGCTTGCCTTCCTGGGGCGCGGGCACGGCGTGGTGGGCGTTTTCAACACAAGCGCGGAAAAGCTCGTCGAAATTCCGGAATGAACCGGGTCGCAACCCGTAAGTGTTCTCGATGTATTCCGATAAATCCGCCGGAAGATCATCGACGGATTGCCGTATTGCCGAACGCCGAATAAAGCGCTCAGCTTTGAAGAAGGTCAGCCCGTTCACCCATCGGCAGGTCATGTGGTCGTGGCTGATTTCCTGGCGCATAGCCAGAAGGCGCCCGGTCTTATCTGCAATTGATCCCGGCCAGGCCTCGGGCTCAACGCCGAGAATCTCACAATAACGCCGGAAGCACCAGTCAAAGTGTCCGTCCAGGACGCCCGGAGTCAGTTGCAGACCGTTGAATTCTTCGCCGCGCATGCCTGCCTGGAATATCCACCAGAAGCAGCCCACGAACCATTTCTCATCGCGGAGCCACTCCGCCACAGGCGTGTCCATGAGCCTTTCCAGCAGGGCGCCGGGCTTGCGCAGCAGATTGTTATAGGGACCGAAATTGGTGAAGGTTCGATCATCCACATAAATCAACACCGGATCGATATGGTCGATTCCATCCCGAACTCGTTCAACCATTCCGCGTTTTTCCGCCTCACTGAGCCCGGCAAAAAGAGCCTCTAACTCCTGCTCCACGCCGGCGGTTTTGGCCTTCAACTCAGTCACGCGCGCTTCGATTTGCGCAGCTATATCTTCAGAAACAGTAAACCATGCAAAAAGCTGATAATCCTTTCCCTCCGGAAACGCATCGACCAGCAGGATACGCCCGTAATTCCAAGCCCCGACGTACCAGATTACACCATCCGCCTTCGAATCCGGCGGAGCGGTCCACTGGCAAACGACGTCTCCCATGAATTCCAGGCAGACGATCTGGCGGACGGTCAGCGATCGAGTGGCCATGGTGAGCGGCTGTCTTTTCCGGAGCGTCAGGATAGCGCGCACCACCTGGGCCAGCGTATCCGTCCGGGGTATCGCTCTCGATAGTTCATCGAGCAAATCCGCGAACCCCGCAGCAGGGGCCTGACGTCCGGATCGTTGATTATTGGAGCTTTCCGTCATGGATACACCTGTTTGTCGTGGGTGGACATCAATTTGCCGCTGTTGCGGCTTTCGCGGGCGAGTTGCACCCTGGCGGTATGACCGTGGCAATCGGTATAAGGATTGATTTCTCCGGCGATCAGCGCGAGGAGACTACCGCACAGAGGTCGTCGAAGGTCTTGATTTGAGCGATGATCTGAACATTGAAAATACGTCTGGCCGACCTGCGCTCAATCTCCAGGATCAGCCGGATAAACTGCAGAGAATCGATGCCAAGATCCTGGTTGAGCGCCATTTCGCCTTTGATTTCCTCCGGCCGCAAACCCTTGTTGCTGAGTTTTGCAACTGTTTCGCGAGCCAGTTCCTGGCCTGCTTCAGGTTCCATGTTCTGCATATTTCCTTTCCGCCAGGGGCAGGAGAGCCCGAAGATTCTCTCCCATAATGTTTTTAATATCCTCTCCGGTCAGCAGAGACTCAGCCTGCAGATCTGTGAACTTCCTCACCCAATCCCTCTGGCTGCCCCAAAAGCGGTGAATGGGCCAGTCGGTGCCGAAGAGCAGTTTCCTGGCCAGCCCGCGTGCTAGGTGCCAGTTCATGATGGTTCTGAATTCATTGCGATTGACGGCGGTTTGAAATCCGGAAAGATCGAGATAGATATTGGGGCGGTATTGAGCCAGCAACGCGGCATCCTGATAGTGAGTAACTGCCGCATGCCCGAGAATGAAGTTGACTTCCGGAAAGTGAAAGGCCGCATCGTCAACGTGCTCCGGCCGGGTAAACCTGAAGGGCAGAGTTGCAGTCGTTGGTCCGATATGCGTCAGGACCGGAAGATGCATTTGCCGGCAGATTTCATAGTAAGGAAAAAGCATTCGGTCGTCGGGGGAGTAACCGCAGGGGGGGTACAATTTCATTCCGCAGAAGCCCCACTCCCGGACCGCCTTTTCAAACAGATCGATTCCTTCCAGGCCGCGCCGGGGATCGACATTCGAGAAAGCCAGAAACCGGTCTGATCGGTCCAGTAGTTTTCTGTGCGCGAGATGGATATCTTCGATGGTAAGCGCGACGTTCTTATAGGCAAGCCCGAAATCGATGACCAGAAAAATGGCCTTATCTATTCCCGCCTGGTCCATCTCCTGAAGCATGCTGACGCAATCAGGGTCTTCCGTGAGTTCATGCAGAAGTTCGTCGACCCGCCGCTCCTGGACCTCATCCAGGGAAAACGGCAGATTCGACTTGACCGTTTTCGACCAGCCGTTGAAAAATTCCGGCGGCATAATGCGTCTGCTGGCGATATGGCAATGGCAATCGAGAATCATTTCAGGTCGGGGAGCCGGCGGT